>Ga0080003_1000363_pt1 | contig 30878 bp, 30 predicted proteins | sample JossMetagenome_FD_69206 | JGI IMG/M metagenome (GOLD analysis project Ga0080003, IMG submission 69206) | Hot spring microbial communities from Joseph's Coat, Yellowstone National Park, USA - JC2_E (SPADES assembly) (version 2) | ecosystem: Environmental > Aquatic > Thermal springs > Hot (42-90C)...
CAGCAGACAGGGATGCGTGCAAGGGGAGCACTGATACCCCCAGAGGGGCAACTCTGAGGGCGACAGAGACCCCAGAACCTCCGAGCTTTAGCGAGGAGAGTATGTCAGGGTCGGGGCGAATCGTTCCCCCAGGCTTAAATATGCACCCCGTGGACGTGTTATCCCGATGCCCTTAGCCGGTCAACTCGCCGGGAATGATGGGCGGGGACCGATCCCCCCAGCGATGCCGGAGGAGGACGTCCGCGGGGCGGAACCTATAGGGGGGAGGAAGCCGGAAATAGCAGGTCCTCGCGCGGCGCCCCCGCTTGAATCCACCAGGCCAGGATACGTGAGGGTGGGGCACAACTCCGCGGTCGAGATCTGCAGGTGGACCAGGAGCGCGATCCTCGGAGGCAGCGCGTGTTACAAGCGCTGGTACGGCGTCTCGAGCCACAGGTGCATCCAGATGACTCCGAACGTGGGGCTCTGCAACTTCCAGTGTCCATTCTGCTGGAGGCCGCACGGGGGGCGCGGGGGGCCGGTCGCGTGGGATGAACCCGACGCGGTCGTGGAGGGGATGATAGAGGCCCAGCGCAGGCTCCTGATCGGTTACAAGGGCAATCCATCGGTCGACGGGCGCAGGTTCCTCGAGGCCATGTTCCCCAGGCATGTCGCGATAAGCCTGGATGGGGAACCCACAATATACCCGCGGCTCCAGGAGCTGATAGCGGCTATCAGGGGGAGGGGGATGACCGCCTTCCTGGTGACGAACGGAAGCATGCCGCGCAGGCTGCGGGAACTCCTCGGGGGGGCACCCCCGCACAATCTGTACATAAGCCTCTACGGCCCATCCGAGAGCGTGTTCTCGGCGGCCGCGCGCCCGCTCTTCGACGGCGCGTGGGGGAGGGTCATGGAGAGCATCTCGATGATGGGCGATTTCGAGGATCGGGGATCCAACACGATCCTCAGGCTGACGCTGGTGAAGGGCCTGAACATCGCGGATCCGGACGGCTATGCCGCGGCCATCAGGAGGGGGATGCCGATGTTCGTCGAGCTGAAGGGATACACATGGGTGGGGGGGAGCACCGGGAGGTTGCGGATAGACGCGATGCCGTCGCTGGACGACCTGAGGGCGTTCGCGTCGGAGGTGGAGTCGCGCACCGGATACAGGACCGCCGAGGTGGATTCCAGGAGCAGGGTCATCATGCTGGCCAGGGATGGGCGCGCCCTAGAGGAGGCCGAGGAGGCCGCGGAGCGCATCGGGAAGAGGATCGACGAACTGGACGCGGGATGGATCACGCGCTACAGCGGCCCGGAGGACTTCAGGACGGTGAGGGGTGGAGCGCCGCCCTGGCCCGGCGGATGGATCTAGGGGTGGAGGAGTACTGGTCAGATATGACGATCGACCGACCGCCTCCGCGCCCGCGAGCTCATATGTGCATCGATCCGGGGAGGACGCCCCGCGCCCCGTGCGATCCTCCCCATATGACCGGCACGTGGAGGCGGGCCAAAGCTTTAGAGCCGCGCCGCACCCCACAGCAGCCGTGTACAGGGTCGGGGTCCTGTCGCTCCAGGGCTATCGCGCATGGACGGAGAGCATAGGGGACGACAGGGAGTGGATAATACAGGCCGTGCAGTCGGGGCTGTACGGGCTGATGGCCGCTGAGGCGGCGTCGATCGGGGGATACGCGATACCCCTGAGGTACGATTACATGGTGGTGCTGGATTCGGGCATGGACCAGGAAGGCCTCAGGAGAATAGCGTCAGCGGCATCCTCGATCTCGCCGACGCCCGTATCGATATCCGTCGCGTGTTCGCCGACGCCGGTGGAGGCGCAGGCCAGGGCCTCCGCGGACCCCGGGATTTATGAACGCTGCGTCCCCGATCCCATAGCCGCGGTCCACCTCGACGTGGACGACATATCGTCGAGGACGCCCGGGGAGTCCGCGTATGCGACGTTCGAGTACGCGCTGAAGATCTTCTGCGGCGCCGCGGAAGCGGCCGCATCGCTCGGCGGATTCGCGCAGTACCTCGGGGGGGATAACGTGGTCGCGTTCCTGCCCGGGGGTTCGCTCGACGCGTTCATGGATTACGCCCGGGGGCTCGAGGGGGTGAAGGCCGGGGTCGGGGTTCACAGGAGCCCCAGGGAGGCCATGGCGCTCGCCGCGCGCGGCCTCAGATCGATAAGGGCGTCCAGATCCGCGCAGGGGGGGATCGACCGCGACCGAGTCGTACAGGTTCTCGCTGGCGTTCGTCGGCGAGGACTACGAGCCGGTCGAGGACGTGTACGTGGAGATCGACGACGGGGGCGTCATATCCAGCATAGGGAGGGGATCCGGCGGGATCCGCGTCGGCGGCGTCGCCCTTCCGGGGCCCGTGAACGCGCACGTGCACACGGGCGACTACGCGCTCGCCGGGGCCGGGCTTCAGCTCCCCGTGGAGGATCTGGTGGCGCCGCCGGGCGGCCTCAAGCACAGGCTCCTGGGATCCATGGGGCCGGGGGAGCTGGAGCGCAGCATAGAGGGAGCGCTCCGTTACATGGAGTCGACCGGATCGCTGGTCGCGGCGGATTTCAGGGAGGGAGGAGTCGACGGGGTCCTGGCGGCGCGGCGCGCGTCGTCGAGGGTCGGCCATCGTCTCCTGATCCTCGGAAGGCCCGCCGCCGGCGACGATCCGGGCGCGCTCCTCGACGCGGCCGACGGCCTGGGGCTCAGCAGCCCCCTCGACTACCGGGAATCCCTCGGGAAGCTGATCGCGGCGGCATCGTCCAGGGGGAAGCTGATCGCGGCGCACGTCGCGGAGACGGCCGCATCGCGCGAGTCCGGGGATCTGGAGGCGCTGATGGATGCCGGCAGGCCGAGCTTCGTGGTGCACGGGACCCACCTATCCGAGGAGGACCTCGCGGCGCTGGCCGACGCGCGCGTCGGCATCGTCGCATGTCCCAGGGCCAACGCGTTCTTCTCGGGCTCGAATCCTCCGCTGGCGGCGGCCCTCAGGGCGGGGGTGGAGCTGGCGCTCGGGACGGACAACGCGGGATGGGTGGCGCCCGACATGTGGAGGGAGATGGAGGCGGCACTCCGCCTGCTCAGGAGGCAGGATCCTCCGCTGGCGGACCCCAGGGCCGTGCTCAGGATGTCCTCGCTCTCGGGGGCGAGGATCCTCGGGCTCGAGCGCGTGGGCCTGATAGATGAGGGGTGGTTTGCGCACATGGCGATCCTCGACGAATCGGCGGTCTCGCCGTCGATTGACAGGCTGTCGGCCGCCGTCCTCAGGGGGGGAGCGGGGCACGTCAGGGCTGCGATAGGATGGTGGGCCAGATGAAGCCGCGCGCGGTCGCGTTCTCCACGGCGTCGGTCGACGGCAGGATATACTCCGCCGGGGTCGAGAGGCTCTCGTGTCCACATGACCTGAGGAGGCTCCACTCCCTCAGGGCCTCCTCCGACGCGGTCATGGTGGGCGCTACCACGGTCATAGTGGACGATCCGCTCCTCACGGTCAGGCTGGTTGAGGCCGACGCGGGGAACCCGCTGAGGGTGATCGTGGACGGCGCGCTCAGATCTCCGCCCTCGTCCAGGGTCTTCGATACGTCGGAGGCGCCCACGCTCGTGGTGACCACCTCCGCCGCGCCGCGCCGCCGGATAGAGGCCCTCAGGAGGAGGGGGGTGGAGGTCATGGAGCTGGGCGAGGGCCCATCCGTTGACCTCGGGCGCGCCATGGATGCGCTGGGCGACGCCGGGATCGGCACGGTGCTCGTGGAGGGCGGCGGGACCCTCACGTGGGGAATGCTATCCTCGGGGCTCCTGGACGAGTTGAGGATCACGATATCGCCGGTGGGGCTGGGCCGCGGTCCGTCGCTGCTCGAGGGCGTCGGGAGGCCCGTGGGGCTGGAGCTGATCTCGCACGAGCTCTGCGAGTGCGGACAGGAGGTTCACCTAATATATCGCCCGTTCCCCCGGATGACGCGTGGACGCGGAAAGGGCGATACTTCCCCTGGGGTCCTATGAGGACCACGGTGCCCTTCCTCCCGACACGGACACCAGGATCGCGCTGTGCCTGGCGTCCAGGGTGGCGGCGCTGACCGGATGGGAGGTGCTCCCGGCCATCCCCTACGGGTTCTCGCCCGAGCATTCCCCGAGGTCGATATGGATAGGCGCCTCCTCCTACATGGAGCTCCTGAAGTCGTTGCTGCTGACGGCCGGGCGCAAATCCGTGCTGCTGATCAACGGACACGGCGGCAACAGGCCCCTGGCGCGGGCCGCGTCATTCGAGCTCATGGGCGCGGTTTCGCTGGATCTCCTCGACGTTTGGGGCGCGGTTTCGTCCATCCTCGGTATAGGCGGCGCTATTATACACGCCGGCCCGGTCGAGGCATCCCTCGCGTCGGCATGCGGCGTGGAGATATCGGGATACGCCGAGGTCCCCCGCGACTCCGTCCTGGAGCGCGTGAGGGCCGCCGCCGAGGTCCCCCCGTCCCCGGAGGCCCCCTGGAGATCCGCGGAGCTCCCGGAGCCGGTGCGCGAGTACTCGCGCGAGCTGGGCGAGTGGATCTCCGACGAGCTCGTGGCGGCCGCGCTCAGGGGCGCGCTCAGGGGCCCGAGGCTATGAGGATCGAGTTCGAGGAGGCGCTGCACGGGGCGCTCGAGGGGAGGCTGGACAGGGACGGGGCGCTCCTCCTCGCGTCGGCGCGGGGGGACGAGGTGCAATCCCTCATGGGCGCAGCGCTATCCGTCAGGCTCTCCCGCGGCCGCACCGTGACGTTCTCCAGGAACGTGTTCATCCCGATCACGAACATGTGCATGAACGCGTGCGCCTACTGCGGCTTCAGGAGGGATCCGGGGCTGCCGGGGGCCGGCTACTGGGAGCCGGAGAGGGCCGTGCGGGTGGCCTCCGCGGGAGAGGCCGCGGGCGCCACGGAGGTCCTCGTGAGCTCCGGCGACAGGCCGGAGGCCGCGCACGCGGAGGCCAGGTCATGGCTCGTGAGCCGCGGGTACTCGTCGACCGCGGAGTACGTCGCGGACGTCGAGGACAGGATCCTGAGGTCGACCGATCACGTACTGATACACACGAACATAGGAGTCCTAACCGCGGACGAGATCTCCCTCCTGAGGCCGCTGAACGCGAGCATGGGGCTCATGCTCGAGTCGTCTAGCGAGAGGCTCCTCGGGCCGGGGATGCCGCACTGTTGCTCCCCCACGAAGCGCCCCGCCGTCAGGCTCAGGATGATCGAGGACGCGGGGGCGCTCGGGATACCGTTCACCACGGGGATACTGGTCGGGATAGGGGAGACGTGGGAGGAGAGGGTGGACTCCCTATTGGCGATAGCCGACCTCCACAGGAGGTACGGGCACGTGCAGGAGGTGATAGTGCAGCCGTTCTCGCCGGAGCCGGGAACCCCCATGCGGGGCGCGAATCCGCCCGATCCGGTGGACGTGGCCAAATCGATAGCGATAGCGCGGCTCGTCTTCGGCCCGTCGATGCCGGTACAGGCCCCGCCGAACATAGCCGGGGCCGCCAGGCCGCTGTATCTATCGGCCGGCGCCGACGACTGGGGGGGAATATCCGGGTTGACGCCCGATTACGTGAACGCCCGCCATCCCTGGCCGTCCGAGGCCGAGCTTTCCCGCGAGGCGGAGGCCATGGGGATGCGCCTGAGGGGGAGGCTCCCCATCTACCCCGCATATCTCCTCGGCGGATGGCTCCCGGAATCCCTGAGGGAACGGGCGTCGGCGATCTCGGACGGGGAGGGATACGCGCATCCCCACGCTTTTAAGTCAATGCGGCGATGTCCCATGGGGACATGCAGTTGACGGGGGGATTCCTGGGATCGCTCGATCCGGAGTTCTCCTCCGCGATAGACGCGGCGCTGGACGGGCGGGAAATATCCGAGGAGGAGCTGATCAGGCTCCTCAGGGCGCGCGGTCCCGAGGTCCACGTCCTGGTAGCGGCGGCGGACGAGCTCAGGAGGAGGTCCGTAGGCGACGTCGCGACGTTCGTCGTCAACAGGAACATAAACTTCACAAACGAGTGCACCCTCTCGTGCGGATTCTGCGCTTTCTCGAGGCGCCCCGGGGATCCGGGGACGTACCTGATGTCGCCGGAGGAGGTGGGACGGCGCGCGGAGGAGGCGCAGCGCGCGGGCGCCACCGAGGTCTGCGTGCAGGGCGGGATAAGCCCGTCGGTGGGGCCCGAGTATTACATATCGATCCTCCGCGAGATAAAGAGGAGCGCCCCGGGGATCCACGTGCACGCGTTCTCGCCGCAGGAGGTGCACCACTACGCGTCGATGAGGGGGATCGGCGTCCGGGAGGCGCTGGCCGAGCTCAGGGATGCGGGGCTCGACAGCATGCCCGGGACGGCCGCCGAGATCCTGGACGACGACGTCAGGAGGGCGATAGCGCCCAGGAAGATATCCACCCGCAGGTGGGTGGAGATAGTGGAGGAGGCCCATCGCATGGGGATACCCACGACGTCCACCATGATGTACGGCCACGTCGACGGGCCCGAGAACTGGGCGAGGCACATGGCCATCATAAGGGAAATACAGGGGAGGACGCGCGGATTCACGGAATTCGTCCTGCTGCCGTTCATCCATCACAACGCGCCGATTTACAGGGCCGGGATGGCGCGGCCGGGCCCGACCGGCACGGAGGACCTGATCGTGCACGCGGCCGCCAGGATATTCCTGGGCGGCAGCATCGGGAACATCCAGGTCTCATGGCCCAAGCTGGGGCCGAAGCTATCCCAGCTCATGTTGCAGGCCGGCGCCAACGACGTGGGCGGCACGCTGATGGAGGAGCACATATCGAGCTCGGCCGGAGCTCCGTACGGCGATGGGATGAGCGTGGATGAGCTCGTCGACCTGATAAGGGGGGCCGGGAGGAGGCCGGCCCAGAGGAGCACTACGTATAAGATATTGAGATACTATGATTAGGGCCGGGGTCGGGCGGCTCCTGTCCCCGGGCCCATCACGTAATACGTCGCGAGCGCCTTGGCTATGAGGGACCCGTCCTGGGATACGTCGACCTCCACCACCGCTATCCGGGTCCCCATGTGCACGACGCGCCCCTCGGCCCTTATCGTCCCCCCGCTCGACGGCATCAGGTAGTTGACCTTGAGCTCCACGGTCGCCATGCGCGCGTTTCCGCCAACCATCGAAGCGACGGCCCTTCCGGCGGCGGAGTCGACAAGGCTCGCTATCGCCCCTCCGTGCACGACGCCCATCGCGTTCATGTGAACCCCGGGATCCACTTCCATGGAGACCACGGCCCTCCCCCTCTCCCTGAGCTCCTCCCTTATCCCGAGGAGCCTCGGATACGGTGCGTCCTCGAAGGCCGGCACGTCAGCCCGCGGTCGCGGCGCTCGTTAAGCGTTTCGCGGCGTCCATTCCCCGGGTCCGATCGCTCGATCGCGCATGAAGGCGTCCAGCGTCCCGCCGCCGCCCAGCATGCCCGCCAGCCGCCTGAAGTCCTCCTCCAGCACGTCCATCTGTCCCCTGTTGTAGAGCGCCGCCGCGGGATGGAGCGTCGGGAACACCGTCACGTCGACGCCGGCTATCCTCGCGGTCCTCGGCCTCCCCCTCACAGCTCCTATGCTCAGGGGCCTCGATCCCGGGCCCGCGAGGAGCGCGGTCGCGGCATGCCTCCCCAGGGCGACGATTATCCTGGGCCTCAGTATCCTCACCTGGGCCTCGAGATACCTCCAGCAGGCGGCCGCCTCCCCGGGCTCCGGCTCCCTATTCCCGGGGGGCCTGCACTTTACGACGTTGGTTATGAAGACGTCGTCCCTCCTGAGCCCCAGGATCCTCGTTATCAGGTCGGTCAGGAGCTCGCCGGCGGCGCCCACGAATGGCCTGCCCTGCTCGTCCTCGTTCCTCCCGGGCGCCTCCCCCACGAACATGATCCCCTTCCTCCCGGTGCCCTCCCCGGGGACCGTGTTCCTGCGCGATAGATGGAGGGGGCATGCCGTGCAGGCGGCGACGGCGTCCGCGACTTCCTCCAGCGTGTCCACGCCGCGCCCGGGCGGGCGCGGGAGAAATCGATTGCGGTGCGGCGTCAACGGAGCCGTGGATCGGACTGGTTCAGCTTAAATAGGTCCTGCGCGCATGGGACTTGTGCGTCGCCCGGCCATCAGCGAGGTCATAGCGACGCTCCTGCTGATAGTGATAGCCGTGAGCGTCGGCACGGTGCTCGTCTCGTGGGCGAGCTCCTACAGCTCGAACGCGCTGGGCGGCATAGCGTCGAGCGCCTACAGGGCACAGGAGGCGCTCCGCCAGTACCCGGTGATAGAGTACGCGACCGCCAACGCGTCCTCCGGGGACGTGACGCTGATGGTGTCGGACGAGGGACAGCTCCCGGCCACAGTGACCGGCGTCATAATATCTAACGCCACGTCCTACAGATACTACGCGCAGTTCTACGTGTACAACGGGGCGTCTTGGGCGCAGTCCAGCTCCGTCCAGATACAGCCGTACGGCGTCGTCGAGCTCAGGGTCGACGCATACGGGTACGTGGAGGCCGGCGCGCCCTACTCGATATCGGTGCTGACGTCGAGCGGCGCGAGGGCATCGACGGTTGTGGGGGTGGGGCCGTGAGGAGGCGCGCCCAGGCGTCCATAATAGCGGCGCTCTTCGTCCTGGTCGCGCTCGCGATACTCGCGGTCGGGTTCGCGAACGTCCTGATGGCCCAGCAGAGCTACATGAACCAGTTCCAGCAGTCGGTCCAGACGGACCAGCTGAGGTCGGCGGAGAGCCTTTCTGTACTGTGCTCCCGGTACTCCAACGGGACCTACGCGGTCAACGTGACCGATAACTCGCCGTTCGCGTCGGAGGTGCTAAGGGTCTACTACTACAACTCGACGGGCTTCGGGTGGAGCTGGGTGAACCGCAGCGTCGGCCCGGGCTCCACGATCACGATAAACGTGAACCCGGGCGGCAACTGGGGGACGCCGGAGTTCGCGGTGGTCACGGCGCTGGGGAACGTGTTCACGTGCGCTCGCCCTCCGGCGCCCTCGACGTCGCTCCCGGCGCCCGCGGTGTACTCGGGGAGGATCTGGGGAGGGGACGAGTACAGCTACAGCCAGGTGGGCGACTCCGTCAGCAGGGTCGTGAGCGGGAAGATGTTCCTATGGAACTCCACGAACTCGCTGTCGCCCTGGACCACGAGCAGCTCGGTCTCCATAGTGGTCGGCGGCGATCGCTACGAGATAGCTATGGCCTCACCCCAGCCCTCACCTCCGCGCCCACCCCCGCCCTCTTCTCCGTACTCCATATTGAGGTACAGCAACACGAGCTGGTCCTACACCTCGGCCGTGATCGTCCTCTACCTGAGGTACGCGCCGAGCAGCGTAAGCGGCCCACCGCCCCCATCATCCTCAACGGTAATAGTTGGAATCTCGAATAACCCCAGCTCATCGCCGCAGAACGTCCCCCTGGGCTACGGGGCGAACGTCATTACGTATGACCAGTACACGGCGTCCTACGCGTCCATAATCAGCGCGACGGGCTCCAACACCCACGCCTACAACCAGACCCGGGCGTGGTTCTCGCCCTACAACTACCATGTGATCAAGTTCGACGCCAACGCGGCGTCGAACACCTACATGGAGTACCTGGACGGCGTCCTCAAGTCTTACTATAGTCCGGGCGGGAGCGCTCGGGGCATCCAAGGAATCTACGTCTTCGCGACGACCGCCGCGCCGGGCGACTACTGGTACATCGCCACCGTCTCCGCGTACACCAACGACACCGTCACCGTGTACAACGTGCCCCCCGGGGGCACCGTCGAGATAATAGGGAGGGACGCCATCGGCAGGCCCGTGTTCCTCGAGGGGGTGAATGCGCTCAGCTCGCCTTCCGCGGTCTCGATAAACATCGACAACTACTACGCCCCAATAACGGGGGAGCTCGTGGTCACCCCGTAGCACCCGGCGCCACCCCCATCCCCAGGGCCCTCTCCCTTATCGCGCAGAAAGAGCATATCTCCCTCCCCTTTGAGGTCGGCCTCCCGCAGATCCTGCAGGTCCCGACCTCCTCCTCCCTCAGGTACCTCTCCGCCAGAGCCGGCTGCACGCCGTCCGCGAACTCCTGGACGAGCCTCAGCATGAACCCCGGCATCTCCTCCTCGATCTCCAGGAGCTTCCCCCTGATGACCCCCTGGGACGTCCGGTCCTTCAGCGGGCACCCGGCGCTCGCGATCGGGAGCCCCCTGATCCTGACGTACTCCAGCAGGTCCCTCTCGTAGACCAGGAACAGCGGCTTCACGCTCCTCACCCCGTAGCGGCCCGCGGGGACCATCGGCCTGAGCCTGGCCAGCCCCTCCAGGTCCCCGGACTGGTAGCCCATCATCACGAACTGGGCCACGTCGTCCAGGTTGTGCCCCGTCGCCATCGCGTCGGCCCCGGCGTCCTCCGCGGCCTCCTCCAGCGCGTAGCGCTTCACGGCCCCGCACGTGGAGCAGGCGGGCCTCCTAGCGGCCCTGACGGCCTCCGGGATCGAGAATCCATACTTCGCCCTAAGGTCCACGATCCTGCCCTCGATCCCCAGAATCTCGAAGTTCCTCCTCGCGGCCTCGGCGCTCGAGCGCGAGAACTCCCCTATCCCCAGGTCCAGGTGGATCCCCACCACCTCGAAGCCGGCTCCCTCGCTCAACCTCGCGAGGGCGTGCAGCAGCGCCACGCTGTCCTTTCCCCCCGATACTGCCACCGCCACCCTCCTGACGCCCTCGAACATCCCGTACCTCGCCGTGGACCTCTCGATCCTCCTCTCAAGCCACCGGGGATAGTGCTCCTCGCAGAACGAAGCGTTCGCGTAGGGCACCTTCACCGCCGCCGGCATCCCGCAGATTTTGCATCTGCCGGGCGATCCCCCGCGATCCCTGGCCATGCCCCGTCGTATCCAGAGGTCCTAATAAGGTTGGTTCTCGATGCGCCGTGCCGGTGAGCGCGTATGCGCGTCGAAATCCGACGCCGCGGAGCGTCCACCGCCGACTGCGCGCATCACCGTAGACGGCATAATTCAGAACTCATGTGGCGCACGGTTCGCCGCGGCCGCGCATCGAATCGCCCGCGGCGTTTTCACGCTGTTTTCACCCGAAGATCCCCGCGCGCACCCTCACTAAGGACGTCGTCCACGAATTTGATAAGTTCATCTATGGCCCTCCTCCCGGCCTCTATCGCGCTCCTGTGCCCCATCAGAAATTCCCTCCCGCGCTCGGTTATCCTGTAATAGACGATCCTCCTCCCGTTCCTCCTGTCCTCCCGCGCCTCCAGGAGGCCCCTCTGCCTCAGGGACTTGAGCATCACGTAGATGTAGCCCGGGGGGAGCGGCTCCCCGAGCACCTCCGATATCCTCCTCCTCAGCCCATAGCCGCACTCCTCCCTCTCCACGAGATATCTCAGTATGAGCAGCGATACTATCCCGCGGAGGAGGCGGTATTTCCTTCCCTTCAACAGATGACTCTGGGAGGAGCTCCTTAATTTGGATTGCCGCGCTATCGACGGCGTTCTCCACGGCGGCCGCCCCTCCCGAGGCCGGAGCTTCCCGCCTCTTCCACGGATGTCGGCGCACGTCGTAGCCGAAGCATTTGAGGAGGGATTCACCGATCGCGGCTTCCCCAGGCCCCTGAACATCCTTTAACCCCGGTGTTCCATGGCCCCGGGGTTGAGGATAAGGGCGCTCGCCGTGCTCGTGGATCCCTCCTCATGGAGTCCTCCCGCGCTGAGGGACGAGATGGAGGGATGGGCGCTGGAGCTATCGGAGAGGGCCAGGTCCCTCTCCTCCCGCGGTATAGACGTGTGGACGACGCGCATCTCGCTCCCCGGCCTCCCGGGCGATGACCCGTCGATGATCGAGAGGGTGGCGTCCGCGGCCCCCGATAAAGTGCTCATATCGATCGGACACACCAGGAGGCCCGAGGTGCTGGAGGCAGCCGCCCGCCGGGGCCTCTACGCGTACTTCCCCATGGCGGATCCCGAGGACGCCGGGCCGGTCGCCGGGGCCGTGTACCGGGTATCGAGCGGGAACCCGGAGGACGCCACAAGGGTGGCGGTCAGCGCCGGCGGGGGCCTGGTGCACACGCCCTACTTCCCTGCGTCCTCCGCCAGGCCCGGGGAGAAGATCCTCGCGGCATCCATCCTCTATCCCTCCGACGTGGATCCCTCCGACTTCCGGGGATCCATCGCGCGCGCCTTCAGATACGTTGAGCGCGCGATGCCATGGGCGGCCATAGATTATTCCATGAGCCCTTGGATGGACGAGAGCGTCGCCGGCCTCCTGGAGCGCATCTCCGGCTCCGCGCTCGTGGGGCCCGGATCCATGCACGCGATCTCGGAGGTCAACCGCGCCATAAGGGAATCCGCGGGCCCGACCGCGATCGGCTTCAACGAGATAATGCTCCCCGTGGAGGAGGACTCAAGGATGAAGGAGATGGCGCGCGATGGCTCTATACGCGTGGCGGACCTCCTCAGGCTATCCTCGGTCTGTGTCGCCGGCGTCGACATGGCCGTCGTCTCCGCTGGGCTCGAAGTCCTCCGTCGTCTGTTGCTCGACGCCCGTTCCGTGGCGCTCTCGGCGCGCAAGCCCCTCGGGGTGCGCCTGATACCCGTGGATGAGCCCCCGGGAACTCAGGTCCAGCTGGGCAGGTTCGGGAGGGCGACCGTCATCGGGGCCTGATCCGGCGCTCCCGGTAGCTCGCCGCGGGGGACGCCCGCCGACGAACGGCGCACGAAACATAATTAAACGCGGAATCCATGGCCAGCCGGTTGCGCGCCGCTAGGTGGGTCCCGATAGCGCTCTACGCGGCGGTGATAGTCCTCGGGGTCGCTGAAAAGCTCATACCGCAGGTCAGGGTAGCGCTCCCGGCGCCCGCCGCCTACAGGCCCGCGTTCGACGCACTGGGAATCCTGGGGAGCGTGGAGGTCGTCTGGGCGGTCGCCATAGCCTACGCGGCATACGTGTACCTCGCGCACAGGAGGCTACCTGTCACACTGCTGGCGTCGCTCCTGATAGCGGAGCTCGTCGACGGGGTCCTCAAGGTCTCGTTCTCCATCTGTCGCCCCCTCGAGGCGTCGTGTGCGCCATATCGTCCGCTCCTCGTGGACAGCTACTCCTACCCCTCGGGCCACGCGTCGAGGACGTTCTCGATCCCGCTCAACGCCGGGGGGATCGTCAGGTGGCTTCTCTTCGCGTTCGCCATCGCGATCGCCGTGAGCAGGGTGCTCGTGGAGGTCCACTACCCGCTCGACGTGATAGGCGGCGCATCCCTCGGAATAGCGTCATCGCTCGTCGCCGGCCCGATAGTCCGCCGCCTCGGGCTTCACGAGCTCGAATCCTGAGTCGGCCAGCGCCTCGAGCAGCGCCCCGGCGATCCTCAGCTTGATCCTCTTAGTCCTCTCCCAGGCCTCCCCTCCCTTGTTCTTCCGCGAATAGCGTCCTATCTCCCCGTCGAGGTCCATTCCCACGAGCAGCGCCTTCGTCGCGCCCATCGCCGACGCGATGTACGCGGCCCGATCGCCGTCGGTGAAGCCTCCGTACGCCCTCGAGTTAGGAAGGGTGATCACCTGGCCCGTGGGCAGGAGCCTGGGGAGGATCCTCGTCGCCCTGAGCGCGGTGGCGATGTTGTCTCCGTGCGCCAGCACCACCACTATGGAGCCCATGCGCGCCGCGCGCCGGATGGCGCCGATGTCCCCATCCAGGTCCGTCACCACCACGTCGGGCACGATCCCCCTCTCCAGGAGCGCGGCGGCCGCGTCGTCCGCCGCAACTATCGAGCTCGGAAACGGCGGCCATCCCCCGGCTATGCGATCGGCCCAGCGATCCAGCGAGGGTCCCGCGCCCACTATCACGGCCGGCCTCCCCCGGATGACGGATCTGAGCTCCTCCTCCCCTATAGTCCTGGGGATGGCCGCCAGCCCGAGCGCGGCGGCCGCGACGACGTCCGCCAGAGGGTTGAGGCGGAGGATCCTCGATATCACCGAATATGTCGGGAGCTTCCCGGGGATCCCGGCGCGCACACATGTCCGCCGACGCCCCGGATTATACGGACTACCTCGCTCCGAAAGGGCGGAGCCTCCCGCTTTCGGGGCCGGCTCCGCGCCCGGCCCCGCATCTACGGGTTCGGGATCCCGCTCCTCCACCGTCCCGCGGAGCTCATCGCCCAGCGGGCCTCGTCCGCGCGCCCATCGGAGTCCGGCGCCGTCCTGGGCGACATTTCAGATCTGAATTTTTATAATAATTATTTAAATCTTCTATAAGTAATGGGGATACGGGTACTTCTCATCCATAAATGACGTGGATTTACTTTATTTTCCAGATTCATTAGTTCCATATGTCCGTCGCTCGCAGAACCTCATCCTAAAGGTGGATACAGCGCGCGAAGCACATGGCTCATCTTGACGGGGATCGGTGGAGGATCCATTCCGCGGGGGATGTAGCGGCCGGCCTCCGGGTCCCCGGGTCCCCGGGGCGAACCCCAACCGAAATATTGATAATCGATACGAACGGATCGCCCGATGGGCGGATTGGCGCAACCCGAATTCATGCGCATGGACCGGGCCTCCGCAATTCCCCTCCATGTGAAGCGCCACGGAACGGTTCAGTTAGACGGAACCTCCGCCGTGGGCCACGCGGGATCGAGCCCGCTGAAGAGGGGTGGAGTCCAGTCGGTTGGGTCGGGGTATTCCACGCGTTGACCGGCGTGCGCGCGCTCCGTGCGAGGCTCGGCCCCCTGGAGGTCGGCGAGGGGCTTCCCGTGAGGATAATGGGGGCCATGAACGCGAGCCCCGAGTCATTCTACATCGGATCCCTCGTGAGGTCCCCGGCGGAGGCGGTCGCCACGGCGTCCAGGATGCTGGAGGAGGGAGCCGACCTGATAGACGTGGGCGGCATGTCCACCGCGCCCTACGTGGAATCCCGGGCGGTCCCCCCTGAGGTGGAGGCATCCAGGGTCGTCCCTCTGGTGAGCGCCCTGAAGCGCGAGCTGGGCGCGGTAGTCTCGGTGGACACCGTCAGGGCGTCGGTCGCGGAGGCCGCGCTCGCCGCCGGCGCGGACGCCGTGAACGACGTCTCGGGTTGCAAGGCGGATCCGCTGATGGCGCGCACGATAGCGTCCCACGGGGCCTCGGCGGTGGTTGGAATCAGGGAGGAGGAGACGGCGACGTCGGGGTCCCCGGTCCTCTCCGCCAGATCCGGCCTCGCGGAATCCCTTCGCATCTGCGGATCTGCCGGCGTCGACGCGGGCCTGATAGTCCTGGATCCGGGCATCGGGTTCTTCAGGGGGACGGGCGTCGAATGGTATGAGCGGGACTCCGAGGTCCTGGGGGGCATCCGGAGGCTCCTCCCGCTGCTGAGGCCGATCCTAGTCGGCGTGTCCAGGAAGTCCTTCATAGGGAGGATCCTCGGGATTCGCGACCCCCGCGACCGCCTGACCGGCACCGTGGCCGCCGAGGCGATAGCGGTATTCGCCGGGGCGCACGCGATCAGGGCCCACGACGTGCAGGAGGCCGCGCAGGCCGCTAGGCTGGGGGAGGCCCTCAGGCCGCGCCTGAACACGTCGGGGGACGCGATAGAAGTGACGCGTTTCCTCGAGCCGGAGGATGGATGGACCCCCGGTGACCGGTTCTTCGCGGTCCTGGCATCCGGCGGGGAACTCGGCGGGGCGCTGGAGTCCGTCGGGGGCCGCGCCCTGGAGGTCGCGCCGGGGGCCATCCTGGTGCGCATCCCGGCCGGGAGGTGCCCGGACCTCGGGGGATCCGGTATCCGCGCGCTGGAGTCCATCGCGGACATTTGCACCCGGTGATGGGACGCGCGCCATCCCTCCGCTAAACTTCCAGCACGCGCGATCCCGCGGACCTCCCGGGCAGCGGTTCCGGTTCCCCGGGCGCTGCGGCGATTGGAACTTTTATATTCGATGCGCGCCTTAGGTTAGCCGACATGGCCCGCTCCTTCAAATACACGGTCTCGTTCCGCGAGGGCGACTGGAGGGATAAGAAGCTCCTCGGCGGCAAGGGATCCTCCCTCTCGCAGATGACGCAGATGGGGCTTCCGGTTCCGCCGGGCTTCACGATAACCACGGTCGCCTGCAGGGACTTCCTGAACCCCAGGAGGGATGAAATTGATCAGCTAATCGAGAAGCTCAAGGAGAACCCTCAACCCTCCGTGAGGGACGAGCTGATTTCCAGGATATGGTCAACCATAAACTCCATGGACCTTCCCGAAGGGCTCATGGATGAGATCGGGGAACGCATACGCGAGCTGGAGTCGGAGACCGGGAAGGGCCTCGGAAATCCGAAGAACCCGCTCCTCGTATCGGTTCGCTCCGGGGCGGCGCTCTCGATGCCCGGCATGATGGATACCGTGCTCAACCTGGGGCTGAACGACGAGGTCGTCGTCGGGCTGGCGTCGCTGACCGGAAACGAGTGGTTCGCGTACGACGCGTACAGGAGGTTCCTCCAGATGTTCGGCAAGATAGTGCTCAATATAGAGGATGGCGCGTTCGACGGCGTGATATCGAGGTACAACGAGGCCCTGAAGTCTGCGGCCTCGTCCAAGCGCGCCGATGAGCTCTCCAGGTTGGCATCGGAGCTCCCGGGGTACGTCCTCCGGATCGACGCACAGCCCCCGAGGGAGATATCGCCGGGGCTCTGGGCGGACTCCGTAGAGATCCTGAAGTCCATAGTCGATGAGCTCAAATCAGTCATAGCTTCCAGGTGGGGCGATTTCCCGCAGGATCCCAAGAGGCAGCTCGAGCTCGCCGTCAAGGCTGTCTTCAGGTCCTGGATGAATCCCAGGGCGATATACTACAGGATGGCCAACGGCATAACGCCGGAGATGGCCGACTGCACGGCCGTCAACGTGGTCACCATGGTGTTCGGCAACATGGGATGGGACTCCGGCACCGGCGTCTACTTCACGAGGAACCCGTCCACCGGTGCGGACGAGCCGTACGGCGAGTTCCTCCCCAGCGCGCAGGGCGAGGACGTCGTGGCCGGGACCAGGACCCCGATGGACCTAGGCGAGCTGCGCAGGAGGATGCCGGCTGTCTATGATCAGCTGATAGACGCCGGAAAGAAGCTCGAGCGCCTCAACGGGGACGTGATGGATATAGAGTTCACCGTGGAGAGGGGCAGGTTATACTTCCTCCAGAACAGGGCTGCAAAAATGACGGCGGCCGCGAGGGTCAAGACGGCGGTCGACCTTGCCCGGGAGGGGATAATATCGAGGGAGTCGGCCGTGATGAAGGTCGAACCGTCGACCGTGCAGAACCTCCTCTATCCCAGGGTGGACCCGAAGGCCAAGGTCGTGGCGATCGCCGCCGGGCTCCCGGCATCCCCGGGCGCCGTGAGCGGCCAGGTCGTGTTCCATCCGGATACGGCCGTCGAATGGGCTAGGTCGGGAAAGGACGTCGTGCTGGCCAGGGTCGAGACGAAGCCGGATGACGTCCACGGGTTCTACGCCGCGAAGGGAATCCTCACGTCGAGGGGCGGCATGACGTCGCACGCCGCGGTGGTCGCGAGGGCGATAGGGAAGCCCGCCGTGGTGGGCGCCGAGGCGTTATCGGTGGACTACGATTCGAAGCAGATACGCGTAGGCGGCTCGGTGATAAACGAGGGCGACTGGGTGACGATCGACGGCAGCGGCGGGAAGGTCTACCTGGGGAAGGTCCCGACGGTGGAGCCGGAGCTCATACCGGAGCTCGATGTGCTCCTCTCATGGGCTGATGGGTTCAGGAGGCTCGGCGTGAGGGCGAACGCGGACGTCCCGGAGGACGCGGGGATAGCGAGGAAGTTCGGGGCGCAGGGGATCGGCCTCCTGAGGATAGAGAGGATGTTCCGGCGGACGGAGCGCCTGGAGCTCCTGAGGAAGGTCATACTTTCCGAGGGGGCGGAGGAGAGGCGCGAGCTCCTGGGGAAGCTCTCCGACATGATAAGGCCGGACTTCAAGGAGATCCTCGAGATCATGGACGGCCTCCCCGTCGTGATAAGGCTCATAGATCCACCGTTGCACGAGTTCCTCCCGTCGCCGGTCGAGGTCCTCTCCCAGCTCCATGAGGCGAGGGCCGCCTATCTGGCGCTCAGGGACTCGGAGACCGCCAAGGCCATGGCGCCCGACGTCCTGAAGCAGTACGAATCGATGCTGGGGGAGCTGGAGCGCCTGTACTCCAGGGTCACCGCGCTCACCGAGCATAACCCGATGATGGGCCACAGGGGAGTGAGGGTCGGCGTGACCGATCCCGACTTCTACTACTTCCTCACCAGGGCCATACTGGAGGCCGAGCTGGACCTCCTCGAGGAGGGGAAGAACCCGAGGGCCGAGATAATGATACCCCAGGTGATGGACGCATCGGAGATAAGATATGTGAAGTCCAGCTCGATAGAGCGCGCTATGATGGACGTCGCCGCGGAGAGGGGCTACAAGTTCGAGGGCGACCGCTCCAGGGTCTCCGCGTACGCGCTGTCGAAGGGCGGCCTGAGGGCCGAGATAACGGTCGGTACGATGGTGGAGACCGTTAGGGCGGCGCTCACCGCGTCGGAGATAGCGCGGGACGTCGCGTTCTTCAGCTTCGGGACGAACGACCTCACGCAGGCTACGCTCAGCTTCAGCAGGGACGATGTCGAGAACAAGTTCCTCCCCAAGTATCTGGAGCTGGGGATCCTGAAGGAGAACCCGTTCCAGACAATAGATGTGGAAGGGGTGGGCAGGCTCGTGAGGTCCGCGACGTCCGACGGCAAGGCGTCGAACCCGGCGCTCGAGGTGGGCATCTGCGGGGAGCACGGCGGCGATCCAGCGTCCATAGAGTTCTTCCACTCGGCCGGCCTCGACTACGTGAGCGCGTCGCCCTACAGGGTCATGGTGGCGCGGCTCTCGGCCGCCAGGGCCGCGCTGAAGGGAAAGATCGCATCACAGGTCGACAGATGAGCCGTGGGCTCCGCCTCCTCCGTCGATCCCACGCCCTTCCATCTCCTCATCCCGGGCCTGTCGGGCGCGCAGCTCCCGGGAACGCTATCGTATACCACCGGTTCCCGGGACCTCGGAGACAGCCGGCTCCGACCCCATGGCAGCTCCCGGGGTTTCCAGAATTCCGGCGGCTCCGCGCCCATAGCTTCACGCGAAGTCCCATCTCATTCGGGCTTTACAGTGCGTGGAACGCCTCGATCCCTTCCGCGATAAAAACCTCGCGCAAATGCCTTTTAACCCTCATGTGTGACCCAGAGCGCGATGCCCTTGGATCCCACTCAGACCATGGAGCAGATCGATACCTATAGGGGTAAGGCGAACATCTGGAACCCGATGAGGCTTTCCGGACAGGGATATGACGTCTCGAAACTCCCCTACGCGATGAGGATGCTCCTCGAGAACATGCTCAGGAACTACGACGGGTATGTGGTGAGGGCCGAGGATGCTGAGGCAGTGGCGAAGTGGACGGAGAACGTCGGGAGGGAGATACCGTACATGCCCTCCAGGGTCGTGCTCCAGGATTTCACAGGCGTCCCCGCGGTGGCCGACCTCGCGGCGATGAGGGAGGCCCTGCGCGACATGAAGGGAAACCCGGCCGTCGCGAACCCGACGATACCGGCCGACCTGATAATAGATCACTCGGTTCAGGTGGACTACTTCGGATCCGTCGACGCGCTTGCGCAGAACATGAGGCTCGAGATGGAGAGGAATCGGGAGAGGTACACGTTCCTTCGCTGGGCTCAGGACGCGTTCCGCAACTTCCGCGTGGTCCCGCCCGGGCGGGGCATAATACACCAGGTGAACGTCGAATACCTGGCGCAGGTGGTCCACCTGAGGAGACAGGGAAAGGGCCCCGCCGCCTTCCCGGACACCGTGATAGGGACGGATTCCCACACGACGATGGCCGCGGGCGTCGGCGTCCTCGCGTGGGGCGTCGGCGGAATAGAGGCGGAGGCCGCGATGCTTGGCCAGCCCTACTATATACCGATACCCGAGGTGGTCGGGGTCAGGCTCGTCGGGGAGCTGCCCGCGGGCGCGACCGCCACGGATCTCGTGCTCACCGTGACCGAGATTCTCAGGAAGAGCGACGTGGTTGGGAAGATCGTCGAGTTCTTCGGCCCGGGCGTCGAGAAGCTATCGGTCCCCGACAGGGCGACCGTCGCCAACATGGCGCCGGAGTACGGCGCGACGACGGGCTTCTTTCCGGTCGACCGTGCCACCCTCGAGTATCTCAGGCTCACCGGGAAGAGCGATAAACATGTAAAATTCGTCGAGGAGTACACGAGGCGCGTCGGGCTCCTCCGCGAGCCCGGGTCCCCGGACCCGGAGTACTCCAAGGTCATCGAGATAGATATATCGAGGGTGGAGCCGTCGATAGCCGGCCCCGCGAACCCCGAGGACAGGATACCGCTCGGATCCGTCAAGCAGAGGTTCCCCGATATACTCAGGAAGTACATCGAGTCCGCGAAGCCCTCTCCGAGCCCCGATCTACGCGTGCCCATAACGATCGGCGGCGTGAAGGGGGAGGTCGGCCACGGGTTCGTCGCGCTCGCGGCGATAACCAGCTGCACCAACACGTCGAACCCATATCTCATGGTCGGCGCGGCCCTTCTGGCGAAGAGGGCCGTTGAGAGGGGCCTCGACGTGAAGCCCTGGGTGAAGACCAGCTTCGCCCCCGGGAGCAGGGTGGTGGTGGAGTACCTGACAAGGTCCGGCCTGATGCCGTATCTTCAGGCGCTGAGGTTCCATGTGACCGGGTTCGGCTGCACCGTGTGCATAGGGAACAGCGGACCCCTGATCAGGGAGGTCGAGGACGCAATAAAGACGAACGGCCTTTACGCGGTCAGCGTCCTCAGCGGAAACAGGAACTTCGAGGGGAGGATCAATCCGCTCACGAGGGGCAGCTTCCTGGCGTCGCCGCCGCTCGTGGTCGCCTATGCGCTGGCCGGGAGGCTCGACATAGATTTCAACGCGGAACCCCTGGGATACGACCCGAACGGGAGGCCAGTTTATCTGAAGGATATATGGCCGTCGCCGTCCGAGGTCAGGGAGATCGTCGGACGCTATCTGGACCCCAAGGAGTTCAGGGAAGTCTACTCGGGTATATTCGAGGGCGAGGAGGACTGGAGGGGCCTTCCATCGCCCGAGTCCACGATATTCCAGTGGGACCCCAGTTCCACGTACCTGAGGCGTCCGCCGTTCTTCGAGAATATGCCTCCCGAGCCCGGGAAGGCCAGGGACATAGTGAACGCGAGGGTCCTCGTGCTGCTCGGCGACAGGATAACCACGGATCACATATCCCCGGCGGGCTCCATACCGGTGGACAGCCCGGCCGGCCGCTATCTGATAGAGCACGGAGTGAAGCCGGAGGACTTCAACACCTATGGGTCGAGGAGGGGCAACCATGAGATCATGATGCGCGGGACGTTCGCCAACGTGAGGCTCAAGAACTTCCTCACCCCCGATAGGGAGGGCTGGTGGACGGTCCACATGCCGGACGGCCAGGTCATGAGCATCTACGACGCCGCGATGAAGTACAGACAGGAGGGCACGCCGGTCATAGTCCTGGGCGGGAAGCAGTACGGCACCGGGAGCTCGCGCGACTGGGCCGCGAAGGGACCATATCTCCTGGGCGTCAGGGCCGTGATAGCGGAGAGCTTCGAGAGGATACACCGGAGCAACCTGGTCGGCATGGGAATACTGCCGCTCCAGTTCGTGGACGGACAGGGCTGGAGGAGCCTCGGGCTCACGGGGAGGGAGACATACACCATAGAGGGAATAGGGGAGGGGCTGAAGCCGAAGAAGATCCTGAGGATCAGGGCCAGGAGGGACGATGGGACCGAAGTCGTGTTCAACGCGCTGGCCAGGCTGGACACGGAGGTCGAGGTCGAGTACTACGAGAACGGCGGAATACTGCAGATGGTCCTCAGGAAGCTCCTCCGCGGGCCCGTGAGGGCCAAGGCATCGGCCTGACGTCGACGCGGGTTTCGCCCTAGATTTTTATATACGATCCATGTATATGGGATTATATCATGGACCCCGATCCCGAGGCGATCCTCGACGTCCGCGGAAGGCCCGTGGTGATCAGGCTCCACGAGGGATCGCGCGAGCCGCCCCCGCAGATGCCCCAGGAATTCAGCGCGGCGCTTTCGTCCGCCATAGACGGCATGTACAGGAGGATCATAGTGGAGGCCAGGGGGCTGAGGGGTGATATGGATCGCGCGTCGGCGCTCGCGTCGGCGCTCGCGTCGGCGAGCGACTCCCTAGGATGCGAGAGGCCGCTCTGCATACCGCCGTCCGCGGCATCCGGCACCATGACGTGCTCCTTCAGGGCGTACTATGCGAACTTCCAGGAGTTCGCAGCGAGATTCCTAGCTGAGGTGGAGATGACGCTCGTCCACGCCCCTCACCCGGGGATCCGGAGGCGACTGGGCGGCTTGTTCTGGCGCGGTGGTCGGTGAATGCCGGACGGTCGGCTTCCCCCGCTGGCGAGCGTGCTGGCGATTCCGGGCGCGCTGCGCGTGCTCGCCCATCTGAGGAGGGCGCGCGTGGACTACGGAAGGTCGATCGCGATCTCCACCGGGATCCCGCTCGAGGATGTGCTGGGGGTGCTGGACAAGCTCGAATCCATGGAACTCATAAGGAGGGTCCCCGGGTCATCCGTGAAGAGGTCTGAGGCCAAGCTGAAGCTCAGCGACGAGGTCCACAGACATCACATGTACTATGAGCTCAGCGATGCCGGGGATCTGCTCCTGAGGTCGCTCGACTGGGATTCATTCATCGAGGGCTGCAGGCTCGCGCTGCGGGACGACTATCTGGCCATGAAGATCCTCGACGCAGCCCGCAGGATCGGAGTGGACAACGCGCTGACTTACGCGAAGCTCGTCGGGAGGCCGCTCGAGGAGGTGGAGCCCGAACTCGAGCGCCTCGTCGGCATGGGCCTCATGGATGTCCCGAGATCGAGAATAATAAAGCGCCATGAGCGGAGGGCGAAGCCGAAGGCCGAGACCCGCGTCCATCATCGGTACTATGAGCTCAGCGACGCCGGGGATGCACTGCTCAGGCGGATAGGGTTTCACTCTACGTAGGTACACGCAGGTACGCATCAGCGTACCTGTCGTACGCGTAGAGCTGGGGCTTCACGGCATCATACAGGCCCCTCGCGAGTTCATCGGGTCCCCTCCGCTCCGCCCCCGTCAGGAGGTACCCGCCCACCAGCGTCGGGAGGACGTTTCCGTCCCACCACTCGCGCCGATGGGGAACCCCCTCCATCCTCCGTTCAACACGCTTCTTTCCGCCATCCATCCCCGGCGCACCTACTCTACTACAAATATATATTAAAACATATCTATTCTGGAACTGTTTTAAACTGCGACCGTCAAGGCCTTAAGCGCGATCCGCACAGGAGTGACCGATGAAGCTCGTGGTCCTCGTGGACGACAACGCGGGGCCAGGGCTCAGAGCCGATCGGGGCCTCAGCGTCTACATCGACTCAGGGAGCTGGCGCGCGCTCTTCGACGCGGGCAGCGACCCCGCGGTCCTGGAGTTCAACGCGAATGCGCTCGGGATAGATCTAGGATCCCTGGACTTCGTGGTCGTGAGCCATCATCATCTGGCTCACGTAGGGGGGTTACTGGGGCCCGTCGCCCTCAGGCCCGGCATTCCGGTTTACGCCCCGCCCGGCCCCCTTGAGAGGCTCGAAGCCGTAGGACTCAGGCCCATAGCCGTCGAGTCCGCGCGGGAGCTCGCGCCGGGGGCTTATTCGGTGGGGCCCCTCCACGCAGGCGCTGTGGACGAGATGGCGATGGCCGTCGGGGCGGGCGCGGGGTACGCGCTCCTCGTGGGGTGCGGCCATCCGGGGATCGACGCGCTCGCACGGAAAGCCCTGGAAGACCTCGGTGGACCTCTGGCGCTGGTCCTGGGCGGGTTTCACTCACCATCCCGGGATTCGCTCGACGCCCTAGCAGCCGCCGCTGGCCGTATTTGTCCGGGCCACTGCAGTGGAACCGCGGCTAGCGATTATCTAATATCCAAGTATCCCGATAAATACTGTGGTGTGAGGAGCGGGCTGGTGATCGGCATCTGAGCGAAACTTGCCGGGACGTCGTCGAGATGGTCGCCGTGGGATGCGTAGAGTCAACTGATGGGGGGCCCAGGTGGTCCAGGAGATCTGTAGTGAGGATTCTCAACGATTACGCGGATGGCCTCAACGACCTGAACGAGTACAGCCACGCATTCATAATATATCGGCTTCACATGAGGAGATGGAGCGGCAGCCTGAGGGCCCAGCCCCGCTGGGCACCTCGCCCTCTGGGGGTCTTCGCGACCCGGAGCCCCGATCGCCCGAATCCGATAGGCATATCCGTCGTCGGGCTGGAGTCCGTCGATCCGCGTGGCGGGAGGCTGGTCGTCGTCGGGCTCGATGCGTCGCCCGGGACGCCTGTCCTGGACGTGAAACCGTATGACCACTGGGACTCGGTTCTCTCGCCCGTAGTTCCGTCCTGGTGGCTCGAGCGCGCCGATGAGTGGCCCGGCTGGTCCCCTCATCCCTAGCGGAGCACGGCCACTACTTTCTCCGCGGCCCCCGTGGAATACATCGTCCTCGTACCGCCTCCCTCGGCCACTATTCTAGCTGCAAGGTCGGCATCCACTATCCTCGTGCCGGCCAGGACGCCCACCCCCCTTCTCGAGAATGTCGAGGGCGCCATGACCGTGCTGGGCCCCACCACGGCCCTCTCCCTGGCCCCCGACGACAGCTCCAGGAGCCTCTCCATGGTCTTATTCACCAACGTCGCGCCGCTCAGCACCGCGACGTCGCACCTCCTCATCAGGACCTCCGACGCCCACCAAGGCCTGTATCCCGGGTCGTCGATCGGCCTGAACTCGAATATCAGGACATCCGCGCCGGATTCCCTGGCCCTCCTCGCTATGGCCGGTATATACCCGACCATGCACACCCTGTCGCCATCCCTCACCTCCAGGTAGTCCATCAGGTCACCCCCGACATATCCTCCATCCAGCTTGGAGGCGGCGGCGTTCAGCGCCGCCACGCCGAGCGCGGATTGAACGGGGCCATCGCCGGCGGCCAGCCGCGCGACTTCGCTCCACTCCATTCCCGCTATCCTGCCGGCGAGCGGGTTGTTCTCGCATTCGTGCGCCGCATCCTCCGTCGGCGTATGGGAGAGCCCCGCGCTGCCGTCGTCCATGACTACTATCGTGTACCCGAGCCCCACGGCGGCCAATTTCACCCTGCCGCCGCCCAGCGGCGCCAGCTCGTCCAATATCTCCTCCGTGAGCACATGCACGTCGTGCGCCGCATGTTATTTTAGCTTTTCAACCGCGATCTATCCGGCGTATAATTTTCCAGCATCGATGCGAGCTCCTTCAGCGACAGTCCATCCAGGGATATGAACCCATCTGTCAGGTACGCTAGCCCCCTGTAGAAGTCGACGTCCGCGTTCTCCTCCACGTCCTTGGCCAGCTCATGGAGCCACTTCAACAGGTGCTCATCCAGGAACCTCCCCTGGATCCCCATGAGCCTCCTGGCCTCCCCGAGGTTCCCCTTCTCAACCTCCTCGACGGTCCTTCCTATCAGGTAGGACATGAAGCTGAGCTCCACCGCTACATGGTCCTCGGGCTCCGTGAATTCCTTAACCTTGTCCACGCCCATATCCCTGTAGATGCCCAGGACGTCGTCCCGCTGCTCCTGATAGATCAGGTGGCCCGCTGACATGTACGCGGACTCCGATGGATGGGGCGGCGTCCCCTTTATCCCGAGGAACAGGCTCGCATAGTCGGCGGCCAGCTCGAGTATTACCTCCTTCCTATCGCGCTTCGCAGCGGTCCTCAGGTAATCCAGGATCATGTCGATACCCTTCCCCACGCGCTCGTCCAGCTCCGCCAGCGCCTCGAAGTGTGCGGCGAGCGAGCCGTCCTCCGCGGCGTCTATCAGCCCGCCGAGGAGTCCTTCGTCGACCTCCCTTGCGTACAGCCTCGAAAGGAGGTCATAAACGTAGCGCCTGCCCTCGCTGGCCGCGATGAATCCCCCCATGACGCGGGGGGATCCGCGATTTCATTTAAAGACATTTGGGAGCCGGGCGATCCGTTCCTCAAGCTATCTATTGATCAATATAAATCTGAGGGAGCTCTCCGCCCGATAAGCCGCCCGGACAGGGCGAGCGCATGAAACGGGGCCGACCGGGCGTGTCCGGCGCGTTTCAGCCCCGGGTCCGCCGGCGAATCGATGCGGTCCTCGATTCACGTGCTGGCATATTAGGAGCGTTCGGCGCCGCGGAAGAAATTATATTATATTTTTTACTTATGGATTCCCGCGCCCGGATTATATATTGAACTCAGCCCGGCCACCGAAAACTATATTTTAAGTGCTATTCCACACCCATGCGGATTGGTAGTCGGCTACACCGAGGCAGTTAGCTCTCTATCTAAGGGATTGAACATCACCGGATCCGACGCACAGCTCCTGAGGAGGCTCAGCCCGGAGGAGGCCGAAGGGCTGAAGAAACAGGGATATAAGATCAGTTACGTTACAGCGTCGCTCAACGGACACTCTGTGCTGGCGGAATTCCCCCTGGTAGTCTACGCCAAGGACAACAGGATCATCAGGCAGCTGCCGTTCTATATTCCCGAGAACGTTAGGCGCTGGAAGATCAAGACGACGAAGAGGGGCGTGTTCGAGAGGCCCAGGAAGGCGTCCACATATCCGGTTTCCTTCGCTTGGAGGCAGAGGATATATTCGCCGACCAGGGTCAGGTACCCGCTCAAGAGGGTGGACTGGAGCCCTGAGAGCAGGAATCCGCAGAACAGGGGCAAATCGAAGTTCGTCCGGATAAGCTGGGACGAGGCAATCGACATAATCGCGAACGAGATCGAGAGGATAAAGCGCGTCTACGGCAGCACACAGGTCGTCCTGGTTCAGGCGGACGGCCACGGCCAGTCGGGCTTCCTGCACAGCGTGCACTTCTGGGGCCACCACCTGTTCAACGCCATGGGCACCGGCTGGATACACCAGAACAGGAACCCGGACAGCTGGGAGGGCCACTACTGGGGCGCGAAACACGTGTGGGGCTTCGATCAGCCCATAGGAAGGCCCCCGAACGATGCCACGTGGGACGACGTCTTCGAGAACGCCGAGATGATCTTGCTGACGGGCGGCGACCCGCTCACGACCACCGACGCCTGGAACAACTTCCTCGGCACGCAATTCATGAGGTGGATAAAGCGGGCCGGCATGAAGGTCGTGGCTATATCGCCCGAGCTCAACTACACGAACGCGGTCTTCGCCGACAAGTGGATCCCCATCAGGCCCAACACGGACGCCGCACTTTACTTCGCCGTGGCATATCTCTGGATACAGTGGGGCACCTACGACAAGAAGTTCATAGAGACGCACACGGTCGGCTTCGAGGAATTCAGGAAATACGTGCTCGGCGAGGAGGACGGGATACCGAAGACCCCGGAGTGGGCCGAGAAGATAACCGGCGTGCCGGTGGAGACGATAAAGGCGCTGGCTAGGGCATGGACTAAGAAGAGGACCACGCTCGCTTTCCACTACGGCGGTCCCAAGATCAGGGGTATAACATCCCACCTTGCCGCGAGGGCCGAGGCCTACGCCGTGATCATGCAGGGGCTGGGCGCCCCGGGCAGGCAGTACGTCAGGTTCCAGCTGCCGGCCTTCACCCTGACGGGGAACGAGAAGGCGCCCACGCTCCCGACCTACATGGAGGTCGTGAAGGAGGGAGCCCCAGTGAACCCGGTGATGTCCTACTCATATGAGCTCGTGCCCGGCAAACCCATATACCCGCCGCCGCCGGGGGCGATACCGCTCATAAAGACGCTCGTGCCGGACGCCATCCTGAATCCCCCGGTCGAGTGGTACGGTTCAGGCTCCATAATCGCCCCGACACAGGATCAGTTCAATAGGTACAGGTTCCCGCCGACAGACGATCATCCGGGCGTGCGCATGATATGGAACGAGAACTCCAGCGCGCTCACGTGCTGGAACGACGCCTGGAGGTGGACCGAGGCCTTCAGGAGCCCCAAGGTTGAGTTCATAGTTACCATACACCCGTGGCTGGAGAACGACGGTTACTTCTCCGACCTCGTGCTGCCGGCCCAGACGGTTTACGAGCACGAGGATCTGGTCAGCGCAATGTGGGCCGACATGAGGGCCATATACTACCAGGACAGGTGCGTGGAGCCCGTGGGCGAGTCCAGGAGCGATTACGAGATACACAAGATGGTGGCTGACAGGCTCGGGGTGGGCAATGTGAGGCCCGACTTCCGCAACAACTGGCCGACCGAGGAGTGGTTCCCGGAGCCCGAGAAGTTCCTCAAGGTGATGTACGAGAAGACGCTCGCGTACAAGAAGTACGGGATAAGCTGGGAGGAGTTCAAGACCAAGAGGAAGATCGTGATATACGACGCCCCCACCCCCGAGGAGTGGGAACAGATCAAGAACACAGTCGAGAGGATGCCCGGAGTGCCCGTGAAGGAGGGCCTGAGGTGGTACTACGAGCTGCCGGAGGGCAGGGGCCTCAACACCAAGAGCGGAAAGCTGGAGTTCGTCTCGGGATGGCTCACGGATCATTTCCCGAACGACAGGATAAGGCCGCCGCTCGCCAAGTGGATAGATCACGAGGAGCTACCGACATCCCCGAAGGCCAAGAAGTACCCGCTGCAGGTAATGTCGAACCATCCGAGGTGGAGACATCACGCCCAGGGCGACGACATGCCGTGGATAAGGGAGATACCCACAGCGAAGATAAAGGGCCCGGATGGCTATTACTACGAGCCGCTCTGGATAAATCCGGCCGATGCGGCCAAGAGGGGCATAAAGCACGGGGACATAGTCAGGGTGTACAACGACTACGGAAGCGTGCTGGGCGCCGCGTACGTGACCGAGAGGATGAAGCCGGGCGTCGTGTACATGGACCACGGATCCAAGTTCGACCCTATATCGCTCGAGGACAGGATAGACAGGGGAGGCGCCATAGATCTCATCGCGCCCGCCACCAGATGGGTGTACGATAAATATCAGCCTGGATCCATCATATCGCCTGAGATGCCGGTCAGCGGATATCTGGTGGAGGTCGAGAAGGTCGACATGGAGGCGCTGAGGAGGAAGTACCCGGAGGCATTCGAGAGGGATAAGAAGATGGACGCGAAATTCGGTCCTGGATACGAATCGTGGGTGATGGGGTGAGCCAAATGGCGAAAGTCATGGTAATAGACGTGGCGGAATGCACCGGATGCTACCTGTGCCAGCTCGCGTGCAAGGATGAGCACGTGGGCAACGACTGGGCGCCATACGCGAAGGCCCAGCCGGATATCGGTCAGTTCTGGATGAAGATAAACGACATGGAGAGGGGCAGCGGATCATTCACCAGGATCACCTACATACCGACGCTCTGCGCGCACTGCGACAATGCCCCCTGCATGAACGTTTGCCCGGTGAACGCAATATACAAGAAGGAGGACGGCGCCGTCATAATAGATCCGGAGAAGTGCAACGGATGCTCGGAGTACGGCTATGAGCCGCTGTGCCAGAAGGCGTGTCCCTACGGCGTCATATACTTCAACGAGGGCCTCAAGATAGCCCAGAAGTGCACGTTCTGCGAGCACCTGCTGGAAAACGGGTGGAAGGAGCCCAGGTGCGCTGACGCGTGCCCGACCGACGCCATAAAGTTCGGCGACGAGAACGACCCCAAGATGAAGGAGCTTCTTAAGGCCGCCGAGCCCCTCCATCCGGAGGTCGACGTGAAGCCGAGGGTCCTCTATCTAAATCTGCCGAAGCCGTACATCGCTGGCACAATCATAGATCCCTCGGCCAGGGACGTCGTCGAGGGCGCGGCTGTAACCGCGATGGACGTCGTCAGCGGTAGCAAGTATGAGGCGAAGACCGATGAGTTCGGCGATTTCTGGCTGAAGGGCCTCGAGTGGAACCACAAATACCTGGTGAAGGTGGAGAAGGACGGCTACTCCCCCAGGACCCTCGGGGTGATAGCGACCGAGAAGGATGTGGGCCTGGGCTCCGTGGAGCTCTACAGGAAGGCCTGAAGGTTCAGGATCCCATAACAATATTTATATTTATTTTGTTATATTTTAATTTTATAGGGTGTTAGGGGTCTGGGGGAAGCGGTAAAACTCCGACCTTCGGGGAGGAGATAGGCGGACTTCCCCATGCTTAAATATCGTCTGCACATCACCACTAAATATGGATAAGATATTGTAGAAAACCCCGCCATGAATGGCGGGGATGGTGGGGATGGCTTAAAGGGCGATGCCCATATGCCTTCCCGATGCCCGCCGTGGGGTTCCGCTTCAGGGCGTACGCAGACCAGCAGACGTTGGGGGCGTTAAAGGCCCAGTTGCGGCTGGCCTGTGAGGTCTACAACACCCTGCGGCGGGCGGACATGGATTTCCACCACAGGGATGGGAGGGGCCTGACCCTCACGGAGCTGAGGCAACTGGCGCTGGACCTGAGGAAGCAGAACGAGGATTACCGGCAACTCCACTCCCAGGTGGTGCAGGAGATCGCCGACCGGTTCCACAACGCCAGGCGGAGGTTCTTCGAGGGTTTGGCTAGGTTCCCAAGGGAAAAGAAGCCCCACAAATATTATTCATTGGTGTATCCACAGAACGGCTGGAGCATACTCAGTACAAAGGAAATCCGGACTGGAAGCCGGGGGAACCGGAAGAGGCTCGTCGCGCTGAGGCTGTCCGATCTCGGCGTCTTCAAGGTCATCGTCCACAGGGACTTCCCGATGGACGAGGTGAAGAGGGTGGCGGTGAAGCTCACCAGGTCCGGGAGGGTATATATATCCTTCTTCGCTGAGGGTTATGATTTCCCGCAACTCCCCGAGACAGGTAGTGCCGTCGCCATCGACGTCGGGGTGGAGAAGTTGCTCGCGACCTCCGACGGGGAATACTT
>Ga0080003_1000365_pt1 | contig 30724 bp, 23 predicted proteins | sample JossMetagenome_FD_69206 | JGI IMG/M metagenome (GOLD analysis project Ga0080003, IMG submission 69206) | Hot spring microbial communities from Joseph's Coat, Yellowstone National Park, USA - JC2_E (SPADES assembly) (version 2) | ecosystem: Environmental > Aquatic > Thermal springs > Hot (42-90C)...
TTGCCATATTAGACACCTCATCTCATTGGTGCAACAATAAGTTGCATTAGCATTGGTGTAACAACAAGTCGCATTAAATATCAATATTAAAATATAAAAGCCTTGTCATATTGCGGCGTTTAAGGCGATCAGATGCATAATATAAGACGAAATTGGAATTTATATAATTTACGGTTGGTGAACGCGGGAGACTATCTAGCTATCTCCTTCCCGCAGTAGAAAATATAGAATGATCTAAAAGTTATGAACAAAGCCGACATCCCATGAATAAATTCGTTGGTTTTCTGCTATGCATTCTGTAATACCGCCAAAAGAAATACGCAAAAAGAACCAGGAAAAATGGAAAAGTGAAAGTGGCTACCATATGCGATCTATTGTAGAGAGTGTATTCTAGTATTCAAAAACACATTTGATGAGTATATATTTTTCAAAGACAAAAGAGATGAAGGAAAAGGAGTCGATGTTAAAGGCACTCGTTTATAATAAATATATCGCGTAATCAAATAAAAAGAAAATTTAGTGTAAACTATATTTATTATTGCCTATTCATTGGACAAAGCCAATTGTACAAAAATTTTTTAAGTTTTGCAGGCTAATAACTTTACCACTATGGTCAATAAATCTTCTAAAGTGGATGATAGAGATGCGGATGACAGAAATGGACTAAAAGGGCAGCTACGCAAAGGTGAAGACGAGCCGAAAGATCAAGGAGAAAAAGGGGCAAGAAGGTCGAAAATGGATGCAGAAGAAACCATCCATATGACCAAGCTAGTAATGGTCGGAGAAATCCAAAAAATATTTGAGGAAGTGATATTGATAATTATGGATTTTCTCGCCAGCGACATGGAGGTGCTGGCTATTAACATAAAAGGCCCTACAGGTGTAGGAAAGACCTCTCTTGTATTTTATATGGCTGAGCAACTCAGCAGAGAACTAAACAGAAAGGTCCCACTTGTGTTCGCACAATGCAATCAAGCCCAAGACTATCATGAGCTTCTAGGGTATCAGAAAATCGCATATGAAGGCGATAAACTTACTACACAATTTGTAGATGGGCCCATATTAGAAGCGATTAAAGCTGCAAATGAACATGGCATTGCTATATTATTGCTAGATGAGGTAAATGGTTTGGCTCCAGAAGCTCAAAAGCTTGTCAATCCTCTGCTTGACGGTAGAAACATGGTCAAATATGGTGATATAGAAGCAAAAATCTATAATGGAAAGAAACTTATAGTAATAGGCACGATGAATGAGCTTCAGTCTGGCTACAATGGAATAAATCCATTAAATATTGATCTAGAAAGGAGGTTTAAATATACATTTATTCTACCATATCCAAACCAAGATGACGAGTTTAAAATAATAAATGAAATGGTTGGCGAAGATGTTGATAGCGATGTGATCAAAGCAGCAATTAAATTAGCAAACCACACAAGAGGAAGAGATGAATACGAATGGAGTGGGCCGCCAATATCAACCCCCATGCTTATAGCGTTTATTTCTGCACTCAAAAAATTCTCTAAAAACAATATACCTCATGCTCTAATGGAGGCCTTCAAAGTAAGTATATTAAATCATTTCGATGAGCAACTCAGAAAACCTTTAATAGAAAAAGCGATTGATGTTGGATTAAACTTGGAATAGCGGCGAATGATGAAAATAGGGATTGGGGATGGACTCATTAAAAGAGATCCTGAGCGAAATTTTGCAAGAGATACGCTTATTTACCACTTACTTGCGTTTGCGAGAAGGAAATGATATAAAAATAGAGTTTAATGTAGAGTACTCCCAAGGTGACTACCTTGGCTTTACAAAGATAGATGAAAACGGCAGAAGGGCCATTGTTTTAAACTTAGATAGGGATGAACTAAGAACAGGCAGACGCCTTAAAAGCAAAATAAGAGGTATAATTTTACACGAGGAGGCACATAATTTGTTTTCCCCCATGTCCTCTACAAAAGAGTTTCCTAATTTGCTTATGCACCTCTCAAAAGAGTTCCCAAAGCTTAACCCCAAGGTAATAGAGTATGTAGTAAACCTTGTAGAGGATTATAGAGTAGAATATTTATTTAAAATAGAATATCCTGGAAGCGTAAGGAACTTTTCTGATATATACACAGCCATATTAGATAAATTTGCAGAGCAGTATAATCCTAATTCTATATTACACCTATTGTTTCTGGCAAGAATGGCTACCACAACAAAACGTGAAAAAACATCTGGTTTTGAGCAGATGATTCCTAGCAGATTGAAAAATATGTACTATAAATTCATTAAAGACATAGAGGAAACAACAGGAAAAGAATTTAATTCTACAGGAATGGCAGCATGGAGAATACTTAAAGAGATGAATAAATATGTAGAAGATAAAAATAACAATAGCGAAACAGAGCTTAACGATTTAGGAAGATTACCAAAATTGTTTGGCGGCTATGTAAGGGGCAGAATAAGCACAAGCAACAACTTGCCTCCTTACATAGAAGAAGCTTTAAATGAAGCAAAAGAATTGCAGGATTCGCAATTTAATAAAAATCTGAGATCTGGAGAAAGTATGAGATTTGTAAAGAGAGCAGGCAGCGAATTAAGATACCAACAAATCGACCTTAAAGTAGAGCAGGTACATGGTTATTATTCTTATGATTTGCGCAAAACATTAGAAGACTATTATGGTGGCTCCCACATAGAGAGTACAGACTCTATGCTAGGTGGTAGATTAAATGAAAGAAAGATCATGGATCGTCTGGTGAGAAGGGAGCCGCTAGTCGGGCCCAAGGTTCCGCTCTATGAAATAAGAAGAAGCAGTATTAGAGGTACTGATCTATTTGTATTAGTAGATACCTCTGATAGTATGGCTAAGGATTTAGAAAAAGTAAAAGAGGTGCTTAGTGCCTTGGTTGAAACTACAAAGGGCTCTATATCTATTACCACACGATTCTTTGGTTTTCCAGGCGCCGACGGATATTTATATAATATAAAACCTGATGAAGTAAAATCATTAACAAAAAGCGGCGGAACGCCTTTGGCTAATGCACTTGAAGAATTGAAGAGTGAAATTAAAAGAGTAGTCTCTTTTAACCCAGATAAAAATTATCTTCTATTTATATTAACAGATGGTGTATCTGACGACCCTGAAATGACTAATACACAACTAAAGAGGATAAAAGAAACAGGTATAGAAGTAATTACTATATTAACCACCGAGCCTGGAGAAATTGCGAACGAACCATTTGTTGAAAGCAGAATAATTTATTTAGATTTAGATCAAAGTGGAGAAATAGATATTGAAAGATTTTTTAAAAAGCTTAGCAAAGAGCTTTCAGAGGCGGCTATGGATAAGAGATTTAGAAAACAAAAAACATACTAAGAATTTTTTTGAGTAGCTCTTCATACCCTAGGCAGACTAGGCTAATAAGATTTTTGATAGCAACTCGCTTGCTAATCCATAAACTGCTCGGGTTTTGGAGGCTCTGGCGGCTGGCCCTTCCTTGTTCTTATCTCCCTTACAACCTTTTCCTGCAAATCCTTTGGCAGCTTCTCAAAGCCCGCATACTCAAAGTACCATATCGCTCTACCTTGCGTTAAGCCCCTAAGCTCGTTAGAGAAGCCTTTTATTACCTCTGCAACAGGCATCTTCGCTATTATTGTAGCCTGTTCGTTCTCCTGCTGTATCTCTAGTATCTGGCCTCTCTTTCCCTGAAGGAATGTTATAACATCCGATAGGTATTCCTGTGGAAGGTTTATGGTAAACTTCTGCTTAGGCTCTAACAATACAACCCCAGCCTTTAGCATGCCCGCATAGATAGGCCTTCTGATTGCTGGGATTATCTGAGCAGGACCCCTATGCACAGGATCTTCATGTATTGTAGCATCTGTTATCTTAACCTTCACCCCTGAGCATTTCTCTCTAGCCAAAGGTCCATCGTTCATCGCTTCCTCGAATCCATCTATAAGAAGCTCCATAACTTCATTCATGTATTGAACACCGTGTGTTGCATCTATAAGAACACTGTTATTTGAAACATCAACAAGCCCTTTAGCATCTTCTCTTGGCATACCAGCCTTTACAAGGTCTTCTATATACTGCTTGCCCTTTGGCTTACCCTCTCTTATACCACCATTTTCTATAAATTCTTCAACACTCTGCTCAAGCGGCTCGACTGTAACATAAAATCTGGAATGCTTGTTTGGCGACTTGCCTTCTACATTCTCAACCTTGCTTTCTATTGTTTCTCTATAAAGCACTATAGGCTCGCTTGTTATTATAGGTATTTTATACTCATCCCTAAGCTTTGTTTCTATAATCTCAAGATGGAGCTCGCCCATGCCTTTTACAAGGTGTTCACCTGTTTCTTGGTTTAGCTCTACTTGTATTGTTGGGTCCTCTTTTGAAAGCTCCATAAGAGCCTCGACAAGCTTTGTTGTATCTCGTGGATCCTTTGCTTCTACAGCTTTAGTAACAACAGGCTGTGAGTAGTGCCTTATCTGCTCAAAAGGCTCCATCTCTACCTCGCTTGCTGTATCGCCTATTGAGATATCCTTCAAGCCGACAAGTGCAGCTATATTGCCTGCTGGTATCTCATCTACAGCTACTCTGTCAGGACCCATATATAAGCCAACTTGCTGAACTCTTTGTGGTTCTGATTTGCCTGAAATATAGAGTGTTGTGCCTTTTCTTACTGTACCCGAGAACACCCTTCCAATAGCCACCTCACCACTATGCTGATCGTATGTAATGCCAAATATCACCATTGCCACTTTAGCATTCCTGTCAACATTAATCATAGCCTTTCCTATCTCGCTGTTAAGGTCACCGTGCCAAAGGTGTGGTATTCTGTAAGGCTGTGCTTCTTTTGGATTTGGCAAATGCTCTATAATCATGGAGAGCACCGCTTCATCTATTGGTGCTATCTCCTGCAGCTTCTCTTCCTCACCAGCTGCTGTAAGGGCAAAGATGTTTTTGAAAGTAATCTTATACTTTTCCATTATTCTCTTAGATATAGCCCATTTCTTGTATGCTGAGCCAAAGCAAACGCTTCCAGCCTCAACGCTTACAGTCCATTTGTCTGCAACCTCTTCAGGTGCATACCTCTTTATAAGTTTGTTTATATCGTTTATAAGATTGAGCAACCTCTCATATGTTTGCTCTGGGGTTAGCCTTAGCTCATTAAGAAGCCTATCTACCTTGTTTACAAAGAGCACAGGCTTCGCTTTTTCCTTGAGCGCTTGCCTTACCACTGTCTCTGTTTGTGGCATTATCCCCTCTACCGGATCAACAACAAGCACTATGCCATCGACAGCACGCATTGACCTTGTAACATGGCCGCCAAAATCAACGTGGCCCGGAGTGTCGATAAGGTTTATAATATAATCCTTTCCACCATAGTCAAACGCGAGAGAGATGTTTGCAGACTTTATTGTCATTTTCCTCTCTTTTTCTATCTCATCATAGTTTGTATAGAGAACCTCGCCAGCAACAGTCTTTGAAATTATGCCCGCTTTCGCAAGAAGAGTATCGGTAAGCGTTGTCTTGCCATGGTGAACATGAGCCACTATAGCAACATTCCTTATTCTCTCTGGCTCATCCATTATCTTTGCTACTTCCTCAGCAACAAACTCTTTTCTAACCATAATAACTACCTCGCGCTTCTAGCCATACGCTCCGCATCAACACGCTTCTTTATCGCATAGCTTTCTGGACTCTTTGTAGAAGCAAGGATAAGCTCATTTGCTAGTGCCTCAGCAATACTTTTTCTATTCTTGAAGCTGCCTGTTATTGCTGCAAGCGCAATATTCTTAAGCGCCACATTAAGCCTTCTAAGCGAGCTAACATCAACAGCAACATTATAGTTTATTCCACCATACCTTACCCTTGTTGTATCCTCTATTGGAGCTGCATTCTCTATAGCATCGACCAGAACCTGTATAGGGTTCTTGCCTGTCTGCTTATTGACTATATCAAATGCTTCCTCAACTATGTGCATTACTTTTATTTTCTTTCCCTGCAGTCTACCTTCTGTTCTTATTACCTTGCCGCCAATCTTTTTGCCTGTTCCGCCACGCATAAGCTTATCCATAAGTCTTTCAACAACATTCACATGCGAGAAATAATAGCTTTTGTTCTTTCTTCTACCAAACGTATTAGGATACTTCATAGGCGTAAGCACTATATAATCAGCTAGGCTTGCGTCTGAAACCACAACATCAGAAAAAGAGTACTTGCCGAAGAGAAGCTGCTCTGCTGTCTCTATTTTTCTTGACTTCTTCTCCTTCTTCTCCTTGCTTTCTTTTTCTTCACCCTCTTCCTTTGCCTCTTTTTCTTGCTTCTCTGCACTTTCTTGCTCTTTCTGCTCCTTTACTTCTTTGCCTGACTGCTCCGTCTTATCTGCGTCCTTCCTAAGCTGCTTTCTCTTCCTATAATCAGCAAGGGCTTCTTCTTTCTCCTCTTTTATAATATTAGCATCTGCCATAAGATTACCTCTTTGGCTTCTCCTTCTTACCCTTTACAATCTGCCTCAAATCAACACCGTTTATAGCAATAACCTTGTACTTTAATCCAGGTATGCTACCCATTTGGCCTCTTTGAGACCCACTAAGGCCTTGTATTGTAACTTCATCGTGCTCATCTATGAAGTTTATAGCACCGTCCTCAGGCACATAAGCACCAACAACTTTGCCGTTCTTTACGAGCTGCACTCTAACGCATTTTATAAGACCGCTGTGTGGCTGCTTCTGCTGAAGCATGAACTTTTGTAATACAATGCCTTTTGCCATAGGCACAGGACCCATAGGGTCATACTTCGCCTTGAGCTTGAAGAACTTTCTCTTCCACCACTTTTTAAGCATTCTATACTTTTTCCTCTTTTTTATTATTTCTTTTGCTGCAAATTCTCCTCTTGGCACATAAACACCTAATAGCTTTCATTTAGTATATTTGAACTGCCCTGATCTATAATAGCCAGTGCATTAACAGAATAAGGCTTTCCGCATATAGTACCAAGCTCAAGTGAATTTTCATTGAATTTTATAATCTTAATACCTGCTATATTGCACATGTGCACTATATCATCGATTATATCCTTTTTACCCTTCGCTGCAATAACAACCGCCTTTGCTTCTGAATTGCTTATACTTTTAGCTACCTCTCTATAGCCTATCGCCACCTTGCCCGTATCTACTGCGAGCCTTATATCTCCAGCTAGATCAGTCATAAAACCACAAGCACCATTAATAATAGGTTGAAAAGATTTAAATAATAACGATAAAATTGATTAAATATTTTTACACAAAGATATTTAATACTTGCTAGTTTATGGCCTTGTCCAATAAAAGAGTATAATAAAATCTTTAATATCATCTTTAGATCTATCTAGTGCTTATCAATATATTCTTTTTAACAAAAAATATTATATTTATGGCAGATATAAAAATAAAAGTGATAAAATGGAAGCATAAAATAATAAAAAAGCTAATCCCAAAACAGATACAGGTTTAACTAGTGTTTTAACTGATGCTATGAGAACCGATAGCGATGCTAAAGATCCTATCTCTGAAGGCCCCAGCCTTGCAGATTGTTATCAAGCTGTTTTGCTCGATAGATTAAAATCCAGATTAATATAAATTTGCAGTACAACGTTATTGGGGTTCTAGCGTTGCCAAATAAATATGGTTTATACTAAATTTTCCTTTTATTTATTCGAGTTCTTTTGAAAGTTAATTCCTGTTCCATGTCTGAACTAGCATACACCTATCACCAAAGTATTTGAAATTTTATCTGAATCGTTTGCGCCTTCAGCGGCAGAGCCTCTTGTCTAACTCAATTACTTATAGTTTCTAACTTGCATTTACCAAATATTTCTGCTTTTTTAATTAAATACTTTTTAAATATGGATGCGTGCCCACTGCCGCATACAACCATAACGGAATCATTTCTCTTCATATAGTTTATTATTGCCTTTATCATGCTGCTGTCTCTTAAGGCTTCATGTTTTGCATTTATCTTGTTAATTTTATAGTTTGAATATGGAAAAGGCGCTGTTATAGCTGTGCTCAGTAGCAGATCTTGACTAAGTGTTTGGCCTGTATACTTTTTGACCATTTGATCGATAATTTTATCTATAGTAGCAATAAGGCTCAAGTTTTTGTATTCTTTTTGCTTCATTTTAATGAACGCACCGTAGACTTGCTCATCATTTAATATATCCCTTAATTTAAACGCTTCTGAAAGTATTTTATAATCTTCAGGTTCCACCATTCTTGTCTTGTTGTATGTATGGAAGCTTGTATTGTAGATTACGGAAAACAGTTCAAGGATATAAAGTTTAATGCCATCTTTCATTTGCATAAAAAACTCAAAACGCTCTTTATTTGAAATATCAATGAAATATATTTTTGCTTCGTTTTTAACGGCCAAATCAGTAGCAACATCAAATTCATTCCAAAACTTCTTGTCTGTGTGTTTTACAACCTTCTTAAGTGCTTCGACATCAAGGTCTTTAGGCTGCTCTAGCAAAACTACCTTTGGCTTTAGCGTTTTAAAGGCATTGCTTATTAAGCTTTGTATGCGCTTATCGTCTGCCTTGTGGTTTCCACCTATCACTACAAGTACTTTTCCTCCACATTTAAGCACGTAACCATTTGCATACGGACTTGTTGGATTAAGAAAATCTTGCTTTTTTGCTTTCATTATATAGTTGTATAAATCCATTGTGAGCTTGTCTGCTTTCATAAAAACACCTTATTAATATTTTAGTTTGTATTTTTATATATTCCTTTTCTCTTTTCTCATTCTAAACATCGCAATAAAATTGTCTGCTTTTTTTTTCTGTTCTGCATAATTGAATTTCGCACAGTCCTCATCAATATAACCGTTTCATCTCGATGTCTTCTCTGCCCAGTCTGCGATGGGATTTTTAGTATCGTAATATACTTTTTTGATACCCTCAAATCAGTAGAGCAATTTCCAAAGCCATTAAATCGAGCTGCTAAATTTGAGCAATAGTCAAAAAATCGTATTAAGACTATAAATCAACTAGAAATATATTGTTGATACTGCCGTTGATGTAAATTTTATTTTCGTTTAACTGTTTGTAATATCTTTCCATATTCGCTTATAACGTCCCTTACAATTTTGCCAACTCTTTCTGCGTCTTCTCCCTGAAAACCCGAATATCTTGCTATGCGTACCAATTTTTTAAGGCCAGCATCTATTACCTTAGGAACTTTCTCAAACTTTTTGTCATATTCAATAAAATCTTCTTCGTGAAGTATATTATTATTTGGATCGCTGTTATCTAACTCTTCTTTTTTAGCAGCTACCCTTTCACTTCCTAGGGCAACATAGTAGGTGGTATCGTAGATTTTTGTTTTGAGCTGTTCTTCTCCATTTCTGACAAATTCATCCACCGCCAATATAAAAAATCTGTTGAATCTCTCTGTTGTCATTGCTAATGTATTTATGTATGTAGCAAAGATAAACGATTTCTCTGGAACATTTAAACTAAATCCATTATAAACCAAAGTTTCTTCAATCCTATAGGTGCTTTTAGTGGCAGGAATAGCGCAAATACCCCCAACAAAAACATCTATTCCTTCATTTAATTTATAGTTTTCGAACGGTAGACGTACTTCATTTATACCATACCATTCATAGCTGGTTCTGTACGTAGGTTGCGCTTTCCGAATAGGATGATATTTACCTAACTGTAGCAAATTTTTTAGGTCTTTATATTTGATCAGTATGTCAATATCACGAGAAACTGGAAAAACTTCTTTCTTGATAAAATTGTTTCCGCTATCAGACAAAATTATCTTTCCTGCTAAGCTTCCAGCAACAAAAATACTATTATTGTCTATTGTTGGGGTTAGAACTTGAAACGCCACATGTATATATTCCCCTTCTTGCTTGTAAAAATTTGACTCTATGAGCCTACCCATTATAATCACATTTTGTCTGTTATTTATATTTTATATGATTTTTATACTTTTCTCTTACCGCTTTTTATAAACAAAACAAGAGAAAGGTATTTAAATGGATAGATTACCCTCATTTAAATAAAGGTGGTTATAATGCCTTTTGGATTAAAAATAAGAATGAGAATACGTCGATCAACACAACAATCAAATCAATGAATGTAGAGGAGGAAAAATAAGCTATTAACCTCTCTGTACAAAAAACCGAAGAAGAAAAAGAGAATGCGAATAAGCTGACGTGGTGGGAGAGAATCTATCATTTATCTCATGAACATTCAAAAAAATTATCAATGTTGGGTTCGGAATTGTTATATTTGGTTTGTGGTCAACTATTGGTGCTCTCGTTGCAAGTATAGATGGAAGCCCAATAATTGCTAAAGATTTAATTTTAGTAGCAGAACTTAGTATGTTTGTTGGCGTTTCAATGGCAGCAATAGCAGAATGATGAGTTAAATTGCTTTTTTGTAAATACGGCCAGCAGCGAATTCCATTATATTTTAATATGCCTTAATAACCTAGCTTCTTATAATCGTTTGGTTGCAACCAGCAACTTGGCCGAACTGGCCGCTTATTATAAGCTTTAGATAACCCAGCACAGGCAGCTTTCCAACAACGTAGCCAACCACGCTGCTCTCATTTGGTATGTAGTTTGCAAACTCTATGTCTAAGCCGGGATTGTTGTCACCCATTGTAAGAAAATAGTAGCTTCCATTTACATTCAATATAGCGTAAAGCCTGTGTATAATGTCACCTGAGAAATAATCGCGTGGTGTAGTCTTATATACTATTATTGGATTGCTAAAGTTCTGAGATATTGTTATATTATTTATTGTTATACTTGAGGTATATACTATATTATACTGCTTGCCACCTATAATTACATTACCTATTGCGTAGTTATATTTTATCAGATTGTTATCCTGAGAGCTGACAAAACACCTATATATCTCGCCGCTTCTTCTAAGATAAATGTAGTTATATATGCAATATGTATTGTATAAACCGATTTTGTAGCTAGAGCCTATTGGTATTATTGAGCTTATCTTTGATTTGTTTGAATCGAAATAGGCATAATAAGCGAGGAACTCTCTGTTCATGTTGTTTTCCATTCTGGCAAAGGCTGATTCGCTTATATTTATTAAGGGCACATTATGAGCCTTTGCAAACAACGCTGGATTGCCTATACCGTGCAATACTACCAGATCACCTCTCTGCAACGCTGGAAGCATGCTACAACTAGCGACAGTATCGATGGGCGAGCTTGTATCTAATACAATGATAAGTACAAGCCAAAAAAGAAGCACAGCGCCTATAGCAATGCCTATATCTATTATACTCTTAGCTTTACCCTCCGTCTCTATGCTTATCTTCGTCTCTAAGATTAGTATAATTATTATAAGTAAGAAAATGAAAGAGCCCAATAGGAAAGAGTTGTGCAATGCATATATTATTATTAAGATAGCAAGCAAGAGGTAAAATGGCCACATAGGCATTTTTTGTTTTCTCTTGCCACTCGCATTCCTTGCCTCTTGCTTTCTTTTACTGCTTCTTCTCATCTCCAACACTATTTATATTGTTTAAAATGCTTGAAACCTGCAGACCAAAGATTTTTGATTCACCATTGACCTTTGCAACACCTATTGCAGCATCAGCATTAGATATTAGTGTATCGTTGTGACTAACAACAATGAATTGCGAATCTGCACTTAGCTGCTTAAGCATTTGCGATAGTTTTTTGGAGTTTTCCTTGTCAAGCGCAGCATCTATCTCATCGAATATATAAATAGATGAAGGCTTGTACATATGTATTGCAAACACAAGGGTGAGCATAAGCATAGAGCGCTCGCCGCCAGACATGCTCTCTGCACGCTTTGAAACATTATCCTTTGTCTTTACCTTTATAAGAAGCTCGCTGTTGAAAGGATCCCTCTCATCACTAAGAACAAGCTCTGCCTTATCATCAGATATGTAGCTATATAACTTTGAAAAGTTCTTGCTCACAGCATTGAAGGTATCCATGAATATATTGTATTTCTTTGTGTCTATCTCTTCTATCATCTTTAATATAGCCTCTCTCTCGCTCTCAAGCATCTCAACCTTTGACTTTGCTTCTGCAACGTCCTTCTCCTTTTCTTTATATATCTCTGGCGCCTTTAGGTTAACATTTCCCAGCTCCTTTAGCTTATCGCTTAACAGCGATGCCTCTCGCTCCATCTCTTCTATCTTCCCGTTAAGCAACTCTATATTTTCATTTGCATAAACGCTTATCTCTGCGCGCAAATCGCCGAGCCTTACCTCAAGCTGACTTTTTCTCATCTTCATTTCCTGAAGCTTTGAATCTATGTTACTTGATTCACCGCTAAGCTTGCCCTGCTCGTTGCTAAGCTTTGCTATCTCGCTCTCTATCTTTTCAAGCTTTTCGTATATTCCTTTATTAGCCTCGCCACTGCTCTTTATCTTTTCTTCTAGCTCATTCTTCTCATTTAATAAGGTATTCATTCTTGCATTCTTCTCGTCAATAAGTTTCTCTATCTGCTTGAGCTCATCCTTCTTGCTAGCTATCCCTTTGTTAATATCTGCTAGCCTATTGCTTAGAAGTTCGTTCTCTTTTATAAGCTCTGCTATCTTTATCTTAATAGCCTCTGCCCTGCTACGCTCCTGCTCTATTCTCTTGCGCTCCTCTCTGCTTAACGATTTAGTTGCATTCTTAACAAGCGCCATTGATTCCTCATATAGCTTTGCCCTCTCGCCCTTGAGCTCATTTAGATCTTTCTTAATACTTTCTATGCTGTTTATCAAGCTATCTAGCTTTGAATGCATAGCTTCCAAACTTTTGCCAGCCTTATCAAGCTCAAGCCTCTTTGCATCGAGCTCCTTCTTCGCTGCTTCCAGCTTTTTGTTCTCGTTATCGAGCTCAAGCCTCTTGTTGTCAAGATTTATCTTAGCCATAGCCTGAGCCTTCCTAAGCTCATTTATCTTTGAAAGCTGGTTATTTATCGAAGCCGCTATGCTCTCTTTCTCGTTGCTAAGGTTTTCTATCATCTTTTCAATTAGGGTAAGGCTAAGCTTTTTCTGCATGCCACCAGTTACTATACCCGATTGCTCTACAAGATCGCCTTCGATTGTTACATACCTATGGCCAAGACCGAAACTCTTTGCCTTGTTTATATCGTCAATAAGATAGGTATCTGAGAATATATATGCAAAGGCTTTTTCAAACCTTTTTTCAAACTTTACCAATTCTATTACAGGCTTTAGCTCCTTGAGCCTTTCTTTGCTGCTTATATTTATATCGTTTAATGGTATGAAGGTTGCCCTACCTATTTTATTCTCACGCAGATACTTTATAATCTTGTTTGCTGTCTCTATAGAATCAACAACAAAATACTCAAGCCTGTTGCCAGCTGCAGCTTCAACAGCATATGCGTATTCATTCTCATAAGATAAGAGCTTTGAAGCCTTGCCAAAGAAGCCGTCCTTTTCGCTGAATTTTGAAGAAAGAATATTACTTATATCGCTTCCCTGCCTGCTCATAGCGCGCTGCTCTTTTAGCTCTATTATCTTTGCATCTATCTCGCCGGCCTTGTTCCTTAGCTCGTTGAGCAAAGCCACTTCTTTTTGCTCATTCTTAGCAAGATCTTCTATCTCTTTGCTAAGCTTATCTATCTCGCTTTTTATTGTATTGATAGAAGAATAGTCTATATTTTTTGCAGAAAGCTCTGACTTTAGCGATTCATATCTGCTGCTTTCAACATAAAGATCTGCCTGTATCTTTGCAAGCTCAGAGCTCTTTTCTTGAAACTCTTTCTCCTTGCTTTCTACCTTTTTTTCTATCTCTACTATCTTTTCCTCTATATCTATATTTTCTTCACTGCTTGGCATCTCTGGTATCTTTATCTTTGCAAGCTCAATTCGCATATCTTCTATGTTTTTTGAGTTGATCGCAAGCTTATTCTTTATCTCATCTGCCTCTTTGCTCAATGAGCTTATAAGATCGCTTGCGTTCTGCTTATCCTTTTCTAAGGCCTCAAGCTCTACATTTATTTTTACAATCTCGCTGTTTGTTGCCTCAAGCCTTCTGCTTATATTGCCTATAGCTTCTGTGCTTTCACTTAGCTGCTTGGTCATATCTTGCCTTGCAATCCCAAGCTCTGAAATTTTCTCGCTATAGCTCTTTATCTCTTCTTCTATCTTCTTTTTCTGCGAATCGAGCAAAAGTATGTTCTTGTCAAGCTCTTCAAGCTCATTATTTACAAGCTTCTCCTTTCCAACAAGCACACTGTAGTTTAAGGCTTTTATCCTTGCACTCATGCTCATGTATTTTTCAGCTGCCTCTTTCTCTTTTGCAAGCTCCTCGAGAAAGCCACTTCTCTCATTAAGCATTATCTTTGCCTCGCCTATCTTCATGTTTACTTGATCCAATTCCTTAAGCGCCTCTTTCTTCTTGTCCTCAAACTCCTTTATGCCAGAAGTGATCTCTATAAGCTCACGCCTCTCCTTTGGCGAGAGTTCAAGCAATTTTGTTATCTCGCCTTGCGTTATTGTGTTTGTTTCGTTTGCATCCATCTTGTAGCTTCTTAGAACCTCAAGCACCTCCTGCCTTGTCATGTGCTTGCCATTTAGCTTAAATGCACTTTTGCCATCTGCACTTGCAACTCTAATAAGCTCCATGCTTGAATCGCCGTCAAACTGAAGCTTAACATAAGCCTTTGGTGTGCTTCCCTTCCTAGCCCTATATGAATCGTTTATCAGATTCTCTATCTTATCTACTCTGAGCCTATGCAAAGCGTTTTCTCCTAAGCCAAATAGGAGTGCATCGCATATGTTGCTCTTGCCGCTTCCGTTAGGGCCCACTATGCAAGTAAAGCCTTTGCTAAAAAGAAGGTCTGAGCTCTTAATAGACTTGAATCCCCTAATGCTCATACTTTTCAAATAAAGCATCGCTACACCGGCCGCTATAAATTATTGAGAATAAAACCTTTTATAGCTTGCCTTCCTTTGATTTGCTAAGAAGATGCAATGAGATAATAGATTCTATACTATTTGGTGTTGCTATTCCTATTAGCTTATTGTTCTTAACAACAGCAATAACGCTAGAGCCCCTGCTTTGCATAAGTGAAAGAGCGTCTGCTAGATGCATGTTTGCATTCATAGTAGGTATTGGTGTAGAGGCATCTTTTACATATACCGCATTTCTGGCACGCCCGTGCCTGTAAAGCTCAACAAGTGCATATACTTTGCCAAGATGTGTTATAACTATATGCTCTTTCTTCTCAAGAAGCACTTTATACAATTCTTGCATGCTCATGTCTGGCCTTACCAGCAAAAAGTGCTTTGAGGCAGCATCGCCAAGATGCAGACCGCTGGTTTCTTTTTTAATTTCTACGCTTTCAGCCTCTGCCTGTGCACCGCTGTAGAGGAACATTACTATAATAATATTCCAGAGCGCTATAAATTCCCTATATGATAGAGAAAAAGAGCTTCCAGCAGCTACAAATACAAAGGTTGCAATTAGTATTATACCCATCAGATATTTGCTAACCTTTACTGTCAGCATTGTAGCATCATAATAGCTTCTCTTTCTTTGTAGAAAGCTTCTAAATACGCGACCACCATCCATAGGAAATGCTGGCAAAAGATTAAACAAGCCGAGCAATATATTCATCAAAAACATTATCTGCATTGTCTGCAATAATATTCCGGGCTTCAACAATGTTGTTAGAATGCCAAATAAGCCGCCTAGAAATAGGCTCATTATAGGACCAGCTATTGAGATGTTAAATTCCACTTTCGGGTTTATCTTAACATCATCTATTACAGACATACCACCTATAGGAAGCAAGATTATCTTACTAACTTTTATGCCATTGCGTGTAGAAGTTATAGAGTGCGCAAGCTCATGCAATAGCACACATATGAAAAGAAGAACCATAAGAATGAAGACATATAGACTTATTAGTAGAGTAAAAATAAGCAAGAGTATGAACGTCCAGTGAAGCTCAACCTCTATTCCAAAGATCTTGCCTATCGTTGGAGAAGAATTCATCAACTCACTTATTTATTTAACTGCAAAAATAATTTATATCCTCACGTTTAATTTCTTAATGGTTCATATGAAGGTCAGTGTAGTTATTCCTGCATTAAACGAAGAAAAATATATTGGCTATGCTTTTGAAGGCCTTAAGAGGCAAAGCTTCAAGGACTTTGAGGTTATAGTAGCAGATGCGGGTAGCATTGATAAAACAAGAGAGATAGCCAGAAAGAATGGCGCAAAAGTAGTTATAGAAAGAAGAAAGGGCATTGCACGCGGTAGAAATGCTGGTGCAAAGGTGGCAAAAGGAGACATATTAATATTTCTAGATGCTGATACAAAGCCCTCACCAAGGCTTATAGAATCTTATGTAAAACACCTAAAAGGTAGTGTTGTAGCTGCAACGGGTCCAATATTGCCTTTGGAGAAAACAAAAAGGAGCATAACGTGGGGCTACAAGTTTGTATCAATCCTATTTGTTAAGCTCGCAATAAAGATAGGCAGGCCGACAATAGTTGGCTCAAACTTTGCTGTGAGAAGAAGCATTTTTGAAAAAGTAGGCGGCTTCGACAGCAATCTAATTACATACGAGGACTGGGACCTCTCGAAGAGGCTTAAGGAGTATGGAAAAATAATATATATAGATGATGCTGTTGTATATACAAGCGCAAGGCGTATTTTTGCATGGGGTATACGTGGTTTCTTCAATTTTCATGTAGGAAACATGATAAGGTATAACCTATTCAAAAAGCCAAAAGAGGAATATGAACCAATCAGGTAAATCGCATTTTTTAGAAACCTTCGCTTAGGTCCGTCCCGACGAATAAATTCGTAGGCTTTCTGCTATCATTCCCTGCAATACTTGCGAGAATTAGAAGCGCAACTATTGCTATGATGAGATAGGAATCTATTTATACCAAAGCTCTGGAGAAGGCTTGCCAATGCACCTACTGCTGAGGCTTGAGCTTATATAGCCGGAAATAACCTCTGAATAAAGCAAATAACTATATAGAAGACAAAGAGAAGAAGCAGCACGCCACGTCGCGCAATAAACAACCAATTTTTATTCTTTAGTTGCAAAGTATTGTATATGGACAAATTGCTAAAAGGCAGGCTGGAAAAGATTTTTGATAATTGCAAAGGAGCTAACAATATAATTATTGCAAACACAGAGTCGCAGGACCCAAACTTCAGATACCTGACAAGATTCAAGAGCGGGGTATTTGAAGATGACATGCTCATCGCAAGTAGAAATGGCGTTGAGCTATTTACAAGCGAGCTTGAATATGAAACTGCGATATCACAAAAACTAGAAGGCATGCAAATAAGGAAGGTAGATAAAAGGAATAGGAACAAGATTAAGAAAGTACTTTACAACAAGCTGCACAACACAATCATAGGTATAAATGGGTCTTTTATGCCGGCAGCTACTTATTTGAGAGTTAAAAAAGAGTACAAGCCAAAGCGCATAATAGATGTAAGTGAATGCTTTTACAAGGCAAGAGTTGTAAAAGATAGGGAGGAAATAGAAAATATAGAGAAGGCTGCAGAGATAACGAAGGCCGCGCTTGAAAAGATAAGCAAATATTTCAAAGAAGGTATTACTGAAGTAGAGCTTGCAAAAAGATTTGATGAGCTCTCCTCTGAGCTTGGATCAGAGAAGCCCTCGTTTGATACTATAGTCTCTTTTGGAAAAAATGCAGCGTTGCCTCATCATATGCCGGATAATACACAACTGAGGCAAGGAGACATTGTACTTATAGATGCAGGTGCAACAGTCAATGGCTATTGCAGTGATATGACAAGAACTTTTATATTCGGCAGAGATAGCAGAGAAAGCAGGGAGAAGGAGATGTATAATGTTGTAAAGCACGCACAGGAGCTTGCAATACAGGCAATGAAGCCAGGGGCAACGGGCGATGAGGTTGATAAGGCTGCAAGGTCTTATATAGATTCAGTATTTAATGGCAAATACAAAGGCACATTTATACACTCGCTTGGCCATTCTGTAGGCTTAGAAGTGCATGACGGCTATGCGCTTTATCCTGGTTCGAAGGTTACGCTTAAGGAAGGCATGGTGTTTACTGCTGAGCCCGGTGTTTATGTGGTGGGCTTTGGAGGTGTAAGGATAGAGGATGATGTGCTAATTACAAAAAACGGCAATGTGCTGCTTGGCAGAGGAGAGCTTGGCTAGCTTGGTCTGCTACATGCTTTTGACTAGGAGTTATAAAAACCTCGACCATCTTTTTTAACTCTGCTCGCGAGAAGTCCCCTTTCGCAAGATAGGGGATGAGAGCGAGCAACAGTTTTATATACTTTTTTGTATAAATATAGTTGTCCGAAAGGACTTTTCCTATGGAACGTAGGGGGGACGCTCGGAAAAAGGATAATATCTATACTTCCTCGATGAGGAAGCAAGTATTTCCTGATGAAACGAGAAGCCCCAACCTGTAAGGGCGGGGTAGTTCACCTTTATACCCATAGCACGTTACTTATGGTAGTTTGCATGTTGTCATTAGGTTCTGGCTCGCCTTCAAAGAGCCTAAAAACCGTATTAGGTTAAGATAAAAATCTGTTGCAGAAAGAGCGCAAATCCTTATTGCGCTTGCCTTGTGCTTTACTCTCTTTTTTTGAATGCTGTTTTGGGCTTAACCACCTCTAATGGATCCCATTCTATATATGCAAAATACTCAGGCCGCACATCTCTATAAGAGATACTTTCTGAACCGTGCCTGTTTACTAAAAGGTAACTTTCACCTGTAAGATATTCCAGAACCTCTCTAAGTTGAGGCGCTATAACAGGTACTTTTTCCTGCATAAGTGTTTTGAGCATAGCCAGGTACATTTCGTAATACACAGAACTTCCGACCAAAATCACAAAATATTTTTCACCGCTTGAATGCTCTGACTTGGGCATAGGCGGCACTAGAGATATGCCATCAAGCCGGAAACCTGTTATTTCAAACGCACGCGAACTTGTAGAAGTATTGCTAAGCCATTTGTTGAATTCTTCCACGCTGCCAGGATCTTTTATATCAAACACCCCGCCGTGCCAGAAACCCGACAAATACTCATAGGCTTCTATTGGCGACAATTTTTTAACTTCCCCATACACCGCTTCGTAAGCTATATGTACTACACGAAGGTAATCATTCAAGGATATACTAGCACCAGCCATAGGCAGTTCGTCAATATGCTTAATGTGCTCCTCGTATTCTTTGAGAATCTTTTCTGCTTCTTCTTTAATTAGCTGCTCTCCCAGTATATACTTGCTTTTTATCTTTCCAGTCCTGAACTCGTATGGCACCATGTTCTCAAGCGATTTTGTATCTACTAAGCTTGGCAAAAATTCAGCAGCACTCGCTATTACTTTATCATAAACAGCCCGGTGTCTATTATTACCTTTGGTTACACGCAAAGGCTTAAGCGATTCATTGGAAGGAAAGTATATGTAGTAGCTAGAGTTATATTCCATAATACCCACCGGTATTGCAGCATTTTTCCCGTGATACCTTAGCGGAACATAGAAGTAGTTCCATCTTTTGTCTCGTGGATTTACTTGCGTTGGATACGCCATTTCGGTGAGCTCTTTTACCCGCGTGTACAACTGCGTGCTTTTAATACTAATTGGTTTAACTGAGTCACTTAGGGATTCGCTTTTCAGCAAGTGCGCAAGCTCTTCATAGGTAAGCACGTTATTATCTTTCTTTTCTTTTACTCCGTTCACTTTATTCGCCAGTTCATTTATCACATGCCTTTAGTTTTATATTAGTGGTGTTTCGAATTTTTAAAACCTTTTCAAATCTGGCGTTACATGATATAAATATAAATTTAAACACCTTAACAGAACAAAAAGAAAAATTATTTAAACCTTAGGATGTAAAACCTAAGTATTGGGGTGTAAAAGCGTGGACGTTTTCGACAAAAGAGGTAATAAATTAAATGAAGAGGAGGTTAAAGAAGCGATAAGATTTCTGGAAGAAGAAGAAAATAATGGGGAAAAGACGCTTGCGAGGTTTTACTCGCGTATTTTCAAAGAGGCGATAGCAAAAATAAAACAAGAAAAGCTAATTAGCGACGAAGATATCAATGGATTAGTTGATAGATTTGACACGCTAGACAAATTTGAGAGGGAGTTTGATATAGACATACCCAATACCATGCTTTCACATTACACAGATCCTAAAAAATATAGGTTCGGACTTAAAAATCTGTTCCTAATTTCTCTAGTTAGAGCCTTCAAGGGCTGGTCTAGGGAAAAGGGGATAGTAACGGATAACATAGAGGAAAATGTAAGCATGCTAAAAAAGGAGGCGAATGAGGATATATATGTAAGCACACTAATTGAAATACTGCTTACTTTAGGATCTTACTATGACTATGTCCAATATGAAAGCAAAAGGGAGAGGTTCATAAATAATACAGGAGAATTCATATATGAAAGACTTTCTAAGATACCCATAGATATGAAGCTTATAAAACCACAAATAAAGAAAATAACAAAAGAAGTTTATGAAGGGCTTAAGAAAAATGGGTATATTTCAAAGGAGCTTCCTTTCGATACTTTTGAGGAAGCTGTACCAACATTTTCAAAGCACTTTATTGAATTAATTTCAACATTCAGAGATAGTAATTACACGATAGACCGTTTAGCTTTAGCGAGCCTTTGTGGTGCAATAATGGATCAGGTAGGCATATTTAATAATAGTGGCTATAAAGTTAGCGATAAGGTTTCGGAGCTTAACAAAGAAATAGAAAAGTTAATGCAGAATAACGAGATAACAGAAGATGATGTAAACATAATAAAAAGATTTCTAGATGAACTGTTTGAAATGCGAAAGCAGTCGCTAAAAAAAGTTATAAGGGGAGATGGGAAAATGGGTGGAGTTCTTTATATATAATCTAAACCCAAGCTAAATGGAAAGCTCTTTTTATATTTTTCCTTTCTAATTATAATTTACTAAGTGGTTCAGATGGAGGAGTATACTAAATTTGAAAAAGCAAGAATAATAGGTGCCAGGGCTCTTCAGCTTGCATTCGGTGCTCCACCTTTGATAAAGGTTCCAAAAGGAGTATACGATCCGCTCCAGCTTGCAGAGCTAGAGTTCAATGAGGGGGTAATTCCAATTGTAGTAATTAGAGAAAAAGAGTAGCTGGTGAATACATGGATTATGATGTTATAGTTGCTGGTGGAGGTGTAGCGGGCGCTATTGCCGCTGCATCAGCCGCTAAGAACGGAGCAAAAACACTTTTGGTAGATAGAAACAGCGAACCGGAGATAGGCAAGAAGACCAATTGGGGCTGGGTTTGCGGTGATGCTGTTGCTGAAGATCACATAAAATTTATGGAAAGTGAGCTTGATGAAAAGTTTGGAAAACCAGAGCTTAACCTGAAGGTTAATGGTGTATATGTTATAAGCCCAAACATGAAAAAGAAGGTTATGTTTGAGGGTGCAGGCTATAGCTTAAATAGGCCTGAATTTGCAAGGAAGCTTTTAAGTATAGCAAAGAAGAAAGGCATAGATTATATGCCAAAGAGCGAGGTAGAAGGGCCAATACTAGAAGGCGATCGAGTAGTTGGAGTATATGGGAAGGATGAAAGCGGCAAAGCTTTTGAAATTAGGGCAAAGGTGGTTATAGACGCACTTGGCATGGCAAGCACGCTAAGAAGAAAGCTACCAAAGAATGATTTTATAGAAAGAGAAGTAGACATACATGATATAGAGTCTACTGGTAGGTATATAATGGAATTTGAACAAATAGAGGAAAACACTTACTACTATGATCCGAAAAATGCAATTATACACCTAAATCAAATCATGGCTCCGGGTGGCTATGGCTGGGTTTTCCCAAAAGAAGGCAATATAGTTAATATAGGCATAGGAATTGAGAAAGAGAGCATAGAGCTAAGAAACAAGAAGCTCAATAAAAAAGACACCCTTCACAGCTTAATAGACCAGTATGTTGAATGGAACAAAGCAATTAAGAAGAAAGAGCTTGTAAATAGTGATAATAACGGCAGAGGCTACTGGTCTGTATCTGTGAGAAGGCAGCAGGATAGTCTTGTATACAATGGCTACATGGGCGCTGGCGACAGCATGTCGATGCCAAATCCTATAAGTGCTGGCGGTATAGGCCCTGCAATTGTGGCTGGCTTACTCGCAGGAAAGGTAGCAGCAAAAGCAACTGCAAATAATGATACAAGCATTAACGGTTTGTGGGAATACAATCTGCTTTTCAATGAGAAATATGGTAAGAAAACAGCAGCACTCGAGGCATTTAGGGTTTATCTGCAATCGCTGAACAATGAGCTTATCGATTATGGCATGGAGCACTTCTTAACAGATGAAGAGGCAGTGCAGATGAGTTATGGCTTAACACCAGAAATTTCTTTCTCAAGTGCACTCAAAAAAGCGATAAGCGGCTTAGCAAATATCAATGCTTTTAAGAACCTTATCTTTGTTGTGGGAAAGATGAAAACATTAAACGAGCTATATAATAATTATCCTAGAAGCCCAAAAGAATTTATGGAATGGAAGAATAAAGTAAGTAAGGAGATTTCAGAGGTAAAGTCTAGGTTCAAGCCAAACCCTATTTGATCTTAAGCTTTGCCGGCAAGCTCACCAAGCAAACCGAGAAGCTTGCCATCTAAGTTAAAGACCTTTGCTGTATTTATATTAAATGAGCCAGCCCTGAACATACCAGTATTTGTATCCCAGTTTCTTATGTTGCTGCCCGTTATAATCGGATTGAAAGCAGGAATAAGTATAAGCTTATGCTTTTTTCTTGACTCTGCAATAATCCATATCTTCTCCATACTGCCGCCTATTGGACCATAAGCTGCATGCCCGTGCGCCATAATAAGATATTTTTTCTTTAGAGCATCTTCGCTTGGGTAGCTATGCCCATGAAGAAGCGCCGCTTCCTTAAGCAAAAGCTCTTTCTCAACATTATAATCAAGGTTGAGCAATTTAAGAACTTCTTTTATATGTGCATCGTGATTGCCTTTTAGTATTATAATCTCAATGCCCTTAAGCTCATCGAAAAAATCCTTTAGTTTAGAATAACCAATGCGTGTTGGATACGTTATACTATCTTTTACATCTCCCAATATTACGATGCGCTTTGCTTTGCTCTCATCAAAGATCGTTCTTGCCTCTCTACCCATGCGTTTTGATAAATTTTCTATATTTATCCCCTTCTCTGCCAGTTTCTCCTCTAAGCCTATGTGCAGATCACCGATTACTAAATTATCCTCTACGATAAGAGCCGGCTTGCCAACAACAAACTTTATCATATAATCATCTCAAATAAGGCTCACCACACACTCCGCTGAATATGTTGCTATGGTAACTGAAGTTCTTTTTAAAAATATAGCCCCATGTAGAACCAAGCAGACTTGCAAGAAAAATCTTCAGCTTGTTTTTGCTTATGGCATCACCTTGCAGGGGGAGAGATTTGAACTCTCGAATCCACTAAAGGAAACGGGCCCTAAACCCGTCGCGTTTGACCAGGCTCCGCCACCCCTGCTCAGCAGAATAAAGTAAACAAAATACTTATATATACATTTTTGTATATTTATTTAGCTTTATCTTAATAGGTCTTTATATGATAACTGCAAAATATGTACGGGATAACCTTGATGCAATAAAAGCTTCGCTTGCTAAGAGGCAGGTAGATTACCCTATTGATAAAATACTGGAGCTCGACAAAGAATGGCGTGCCCTAAAGACAGAAACCCAAAAGCTTGAGGCTAAAAGAAACAAGGATAGCCTGGAAGTATCAGAGCTCAAAAAAAGTGGAAAAGTAGAGGAAGCTGAAGAGAAGATAAAAGAGATAGCAACAATAAAAAAGGCAATAGAAGAGAACGCAAAACGTCTTGAAGAATATGAAAAGGAGCTCAACAAGCTTTTATGGAATATGCCCAATATATTGCATGAGAGTGTTCCTTATGGCAAAGACAGCAATGACAACGTTGAGGTAAAAAGGTTTGGCGAGCCTAAAGAAAGAAACCTACCAGGGCACGAAGAAATACTAAGAAAGCTTGATATGCTTGATCTTGAGAATGCTGCTAAGGTCGCTGGGGCTAGATTTTATTACTTAAAAAGCGATATTGCCTTGCTTGAGCTTTCTTTGATAAGGTTTGCAATCGACACGCTTGTGAAAAAAGGCTATACTCTAATTGCACCGCCACTTATGATGAAAAGAGAATACTACAAAGGCGTTACCTCGCTTGCAGATTTTGAAGACGCACTCTATAAGGTTGGCGAATCAAGAGAGGCGATGCAGAACAAGGATATAGAGCACATAGAAGATGAGCTCTTCATGATTAGCACATCTGAGCATCCGATTGCTGCTATGCATGCTGATCATGTATTTTCAGCAAATGAATTGCCAAAGAAGTATGTAGGCTGGAGCCCGTGCTTTAGGAGAGAAGCAGGCGCACACGGCAAGGATACAAAAGGTATATTTAGAGTGCATCAGTTCTACAAGGTTGAGCAATTCATTTTCAGCAGGCAAGAGGATTCATGGAAGTATTTTGAAGAATTAGCATCTAACGAAGAGGAGCTATTCAAGGCGCTTGGCATTCCTTATAGGGTAGTAAATATATGCACGGGCGATATAGGAATTGTGGCAGCCAAGAAGTATGACCTCGAAGCTTATTTGCCTGTTCAAAAGAGATACGGCGAGATGTGTTCATGCTCAAACTGCACAGACTGGCAGAGCTTAAGGCTAGACATAAAATATGATGAAAAGGGCGAGCGAAAATATGTGCACACGCTTAATGCAACAGCAATAGCAACCGAAAGAGCTATAGTTGCAATCATTGAAAATTATACGAATGAGGATGGAACAATAACAGTGCCTGATGTATTGGTTCCTTACATGGGCAAACGTAAGATAGGCTAAGGCGTTTTCTATGAAGAAAGAATACGAAATAATGAAAGAGATAAAGAGGCTAAAGTCGATAAGAGGCTCTGGTACCGAGCTTATTAGTGTATATATTCCTGCTGGCTTTCAGATAAGTGAAGAGGTTGCAAGGCTGAGAGAAGAGTATAGCCAATCATCTAACATTAAGTCAAAAACCACAAGAACCAATGTGCTTAGCGCTATAGAAAAGATAATGCAGTATCTCAAGCTCTTCAAAGAAACACCTAAGAATGGGCTTGTTGTATTTTGTGGAAATATTTCAAGGGATCCTGGAAAAACAGATATAGAGCTCTTTTCTATGGAGCCGCCGCAGCCACTCAAGGTTAATATTTATCGATGTGATTCAACATTTCTTTTGGATCCTATAGAAGAGATGGTTGAAGCTAGAGATACTTTTGCTCTTCTAGCAATGGATGGCAGGGAAGCTACAATAGCGACATTATCTGGCACACATATAAGGGTTGTTAAAAAGCTAAATTCAACAGCACACGCAAAAGTAAGAAAAGGTGGCCAATCGGCAAGACGTTATGAGCGTGCAATAGAAGAGAGTATAGAAGATTACTACAAGAGAGTAGGTGATGCGATTAATCAGCTTTTTGAGCAATACCAGTTTAAGATAAAAGGCCTTATCATAGGCGGTCCTGGCCCCGCAAAGGAGAATTTTGCAAAAAGCAATGTTTTGAATTACCAGATAAAGGTTCTCGGAATTTATGATACAGGCTACACAGATGAATACGGCTTAGAAGAGCTTGTAGATAAAGCTAGGGATTTGCTAGAAGAGCAAGAGGCTTCACAAGAAAGAAGGGTAATAGAGAGGTTTATCCAAGAGATCTCAAGAAGTGGCTTGGCAACATACGGCTATGAGAATACAAAAAAGGCTCTTGAAGCGAACCAGGTAAGCACACTTATAATAAACAAAGATATAGAGCTAGAAAGGGTAAAATATAAGTGCAATAGCTGTGGAGCAGAGTTTGAGAAACTTGAACAAAATGGGCATAGAGAAGAAAAACATAGCTGCGGCGGTGTGCTTAACGTTGTTAGTGTAGATGATGCTATAGAAGAGCTTATAGATCTTGCAGACAAGAAGGGTGTTGAAACGGTATTTGTATCAAGTGAAAGCTCTTATGGCAAAGAATTCTTAATGGGCTTTACAGGCATAGGGGCTTTGCTAAGATACAAGTAAGGTGGTTCTGCGAAAGAAAAAAGAGGCTTTTTATCAGTATTAATATTAGCAATAATTTATATGCTCTTTTGGGATGTATACGCTTATATAAGGTATACAAACATTATGCTACTCAGCACATAAGCACGTTGCAGTTTTTTGTATTCATGAACCATCTCTCATTCTTCTTCCCTATTGTGTTTGCATTCTATAAGCTAGTTGGCAATCCCTTCTCATTCATATGGCTTCAAAACTTTTTCATGGCTTTTACAGCACCAATTATTTATATGATAGGCAGCCTAAGAGAAAAACACGTAGGCTTTGCATTCGCAATAGCTTATCTTATTAATCCTGCACTTTTGGGCTTAGGTGTTTTTGATGCTCATCTTGAAGGAATACTGCCGTTCTTCTACACGCTAAGCCTATACCTATATCTAAAGAAAAGTGGCTTCTTTGTTATTAGCTTTATTCTACTTCTTTCCATAATAGATACAGGAGCAGCATTGGCTCTCTTCTTTGCTATAGGCTTAATAATACATGAACTCTTAAATAGAAAAAGCGATAAGAAAATGCTCGAGCCACTTTTTGCTTCTTTGCTTATTGCAATAATATTCATAGCAGCTTACTGGCCCATTTCAATAAGTATAAAATCAAATGTACCACCACAGCTTAAGGTTATGAATTTTTTTGGCGAACAGCAGAATGTACTTGCTAAGCCTACAACAAACGCAATTGGAATAGCAGCCTTGTTCTGGCTTGCGATGGGATTCTTCTCCTTTGGAATAACAAGCATATTTGCACTGCTGCCAAGCATATTCTTTTTGACGCCATGGCTGGCAGAGATATTTTTAGTTAGAAATATTCTCTTTATAACACCCCATATGCAATATTTTGCCTATGCTATAGGCGGCTTGGCTGGTGCATTGCTTGGTTCACAAGCAACAAGACTTAATCCAAAGATAATAGAGATAAATGTTTACTTCTTTGCAATATTGTTTTTAATTTCATTCATTATTCTTTATCATTTTCCAAGCCCGTTTAGCAATGCAAAAGTAGCAAATATAGATATTGTTGCTAATTCGCCTAATACAAGCATAATGGCGCAAGGTAGCATAACGCCGCATCTTTACAATATGCTTTATGTAGAGAACCCGCCATATGAAAAACCCTTGTGGTTTGAAAAACTAAATTATACAACATTCTGGTTCAAGCCAGAATATATAATTATAGATAGAAACCTTAGCGATTATTTACCAATGAACTCTAGCGAATTTAATGTATATACATACATGCGCAATAATTATACACTTTACCTATCGGAAAACGGGCTTGAGATATACAAAAAGACATAAGCTCATACAAGATCAGATGCAATAGGGCACGCATTCATATATGCATTGTTGCCATATATATAGAGATGATAAGGGGTTATTATTGTTCTATTGACATTGCTGTAGTTCATAAAAATGCTTGGCTCCGCTTTGGCAACGCTAAGGCACTTAGAAGCATTTGTTGTCGCTATTTGTATAGGTTTGCCAAGGCCTGTTGAAGGATATGTGCATGTGGTTCCATTTATTATGAAAAAGTCTATAGTTGTGGCATTCCTTGTATAAGCTATAGATTCTATCATTTTTGTAAAGCATGGGTATTCTGATATATACTCTGACTCGTTTGAGAAGAAAACAACAAGTGCAACTCGTGGAGCAGCATGGAAATTAGATGCAAACGTTGAAAAAGGAGTAAGAAGGAAGTTTGAAAAGGCCAAGTATGCAATGATTATTATAGCTAAAATTACCAATAAAACAAATATATATTCTAAAACTTTGCCCTTGTTTTTCTTTTCGCCAGCAGCTTTTTCTGAGCTAGACACGGAGCTAGCTACATTAGCGCCGCTAGCACTAGCAGCACTTTCCTTCGCCTTATTAACTTCTTTTTCTTTTTTGCTTGACATAAATTCACTTTAGTAATAGAGCAGCGTAGCACGCGTTCATAATACTCTCATTTCCATTGAATGCTAGATAAGAACCGTAGAATGAATAAGGCTTTATCAAGCTAGAGTTGCTGTTTGTGAGTATAACCATTGGTATGCTTGACCTTGCATAGTAGTTCATGCATGTGCTCAGGCTAACACTATTTTTACCAACGATGCATGTATTGTTGTTTATATATACTAAGACAGGCTCCTTTTCCATGCTTATAAGGTTCTTGCTTACAAGGCTTGCGCACTGATACTGGCTTAAGCTCGGTGTGCCATTAAGTGCTACAACAACATAATGTGATTGTGCTACAGCTGAATCAAATGCACTTATCGGTGCAAATGTATTAGCTTCGCTCGCATAAAGATAGGTAAGAGCAACATACAAGATTATGAGCAGCCACGCTATACCAAACAATATATGCCAATTCCTTAGTGTGCGTCTGTTTATAATTATTTTTCTTTTAAGCCTTAGATTCATATAGAAGATAAACAATATGCCGAAGGCTATTATGCCTATAAGAAGGCTTAATAATGCACCGTATATTGGTGCGAGAGCAACATTAGATGAATAAGGCATTGGTATAATTATAGACATGCTTCTTGCAAATGCCCCATCTATAGCCCTTGCAATCTCCACAAGCCCAGATGGAGCAGAATAAAGCGCGCTTGCCTCTTTGTTAATCGAATTTAGCTCGGCAAATGCTAGAGATACATTGCTTATCTTACCGTTAAGCATATTGTTTAAGGCAAGCTCCTGCGATGAAAGGCTAGCAAGTTTTGCATTTGGAAGCATAGAATTGAGCTGCTCCTTTAGAAGAAGAGCAGTATTAGCTTTTGCAAGGCTGAGCATGCTTGTATAGGTAGCATTAAGCTTTGAATAAAGATGAGTTGTATTTGCAAGGTATGAAGCAAGGGTTTTATTATACGCGCTTAGATTTATTGATGCAAAATTGTTTATTGTATAGTTTCTAAGCGAGATAAGCTTGCTCAAATTGCTTTCAAGGCTTGCATTGCTTATATGGCTAAGCACAAGCTGCGAATCACTAACAATGCTAGAATAGTTTGCAAGTGTTACATTTAATATCTTATTAAGCTCTGCTGTCTTGCGCATGTAAAGGACTGGTGCAATATACTTGTTCTCTGTCATGCTCGCATTATAAGCAATAAGATATAGCTGAGGCTCTTGTATAGGCATTGAATTTATCCTCTCCATCATGCTAGTTATATCCTCAAGTATAGAGAAGTTGTATGTTAGAGCATTGCAATAGCCAAATGCGAAGCAGTACCAAGGCGCTGTGCTTGGATTAGGATAAAATATGCACTGTGAAAGCATAGCGTTTGTTACATTCGTAGGTGCAAATAGACCATTTGTATAAAGGCTTTTTGTAATGTTTGTTATATTTGCCAATGCAGAGTTTGCGATTGCAAGATTATATGCTACATTCTTTGTATTCATATTTTCTATGCTAGAATAAAATGTATTAAAGCTTGAGTTTAGAAGGCCATATGAGCTTTCAAGCTTCATAATGTCTTGCGCAAAAGGCCCTGTAACACCATCTGTCTTATACATTACAAGGTTACAGCTAGGCACAGTCTGGCATGAATAGCATGAGTTGCTTACATTGCATGTGTATTGGTTCAAGCCTGTTTCATACAAGCAATAGTTCAAGCTAGGCAAAGAAGAGTTTTGAAATGCATGCATATCATTAAGAAGCGCATTTTTGTTTATGCTATGGTAGCTGTTCGCAATCGTATAATTCCTTATTATGAGATATATTTGGGTTACATTAAGCACAAAATTATTGCTAGTATCGTTTACAAGAAAGAGGAGCCTGTTATTGCTATAAAGTGCAGTATATGTATTGTTTGAATATGTTATGTTAACAGCAGTCAGCGTGTTTATTATCGAGTTGGGTACATTATAGCTTGAAAGTAGGTTATAGACTTGAGTTGGCACGCTTGCAAAAGCGAAGCCGAAGAGAAGGAAAGCCAATAAAAGTATAGACATTCTCATGCAATCAACTGGTCATACTATTATTCAATCGAAAATTTAAAAAGATATTTGTTTTGGGAGTGGATAGGATTATTGGAATTTATATTTATACTATTAAACCGCCTTTCACTTTTTACCTGCATTTTATCATGTATATCACTGGGCCAAACACCTTTAAGTCTTGAGAATAGACTCAATGCTATATCTCTATATTAATCTTTGTTCTTTTTTGTAATTAATGATTTTTAAGAATCTACAAAGAAGTTTTTTTATGTATATGTCCTTTTAATCTTTGAAACGAGTATAAATTGTTCTGTTTCTCTGAAGTTTAAGTTGAAAAAGAAGAACTGACCCATAGTTTATTAATTAACCTACATCCGAAAAAAGATTTCTTAAAAATTAAACACACAAAAAGGTGGAAGATAAGAATATAAGCTCAGCTAGAGGTTAAGGATAAATAAAAAAATAGATAGAGGGCCAAATTGGCCCAATAATTAAAAGATTACTGGCCTGCTGCTGTTAGCAAGTCCTGTATAAACTCGTTTCCAGCCTGCACTGTCTGGTTTGCAGTGTAGCCAGCTACGAGTATTCTGTTTGTTCCGAATGCCTGCACTATTACTGAGCCTGGACCGAATGAAGCGTTGAGGCTTGGGTTCTGTGC
>Ga0080003_1000369_pt1 | contig 30628 bp, 30 predicted proteins | sample JossMetagenome_FD_69206 | JGI IMG/M metagenome (GOLD analysis project Ga0080003, IMG submission 69206) | Hot spring microbial communities from Joseph's Coat, Yellowstone National Park, USA - JC2_E (SPADES assembly) (version 2) | ecosystem: Environmental > Aquatic > Thermal springs > Hot (42-90C)...
CCGATCCAGGTGGTATCGAGTCTGAAAAGTCCCTTAGGCTATCTGGTTCAGACTTTATTTTTACTTCCTTTAGCACAGTGCCATTTTCATCCATTACAACTGCATTTATCGTTGCCTTATGCAGATCTAATCCTACGTACATGTGTGTTATGTCAACTGATTTCCTAATATCCTTAATCCTGCTCACATATTACTAGTTCACTAAAGATCATCAAATATCAGAGACGCTAGTTTCATTATTTGCATAAAACTCTACCTCAAATATTATAAATCAAATCGTTAGAGTATCATCATGGTAGAAAAACTGAAGGTTGGTTTCATAGGACTTGGTATAATGGGGAGGTCCATGGCAACAAACATAGCTAAAGGAGGTTTTGATTTAAATGTTTACAATAGAACAAAATCCAAGCTAGAACCGTTCATAAAGCTGGGGGTAAAAATATCCAATTCTCCGGCAGAGGTAGCAATGAACAGTGATGTAACAATAATAATGGTCACGGATGCACCAGATGTTGAAGAGGTTATATTTGGGAATAAAGGTTGGATTTACGGTGCTAAGGACGGGAAAATTATAGTAGATATGAGCACCAATTCCCCAAAGCACGCGGAAGAATTTGCCGAAAGATTATCAAAAAGCGGTATAGAATTTTTGGATGCGCCAGTAACAGGGGGTGATATAGGGGCTAGGCAAGGAACACTTACAATCATGGTGGGGGGCAAACAGGGTGTTTTCGAAAAGATAAAACCAATATTTGAATCAATGGGTAAAACTATCATATATGCAGGACCTACAGGATATGGCCAAAAGATGAAGCTTGTAAACCAGATAGCTATAGGATTAGAAACAATTGCAATGGTAGAAGCAATGGAAGTGGCAAAAGCTTCAGGGCTCAATATTGACCAGGTATATCAGTTACTTTCAACAGGTGGCGCCAGATCGTTTACAATCGAATCATATATGCCTAGGTTGATCAAGGGAGATATAGAACCAGGATTTAAGGCATCTCATTTAAAAAAGGACCTCAGATACGCTGAAGAACTTGCTAGCAGTATTAATGTGCCACTGCCAGGCGGGTCATTGGCATTACAGCTGTTTACGGCTCTTACAAATATGGGAATGGGCGAAAAGGGGGTGCATGCCCTGTTAAAACTATACGATGTACTGAGTAATTCAAATGCGATGCATTGATAAGGGCATTTCTGAAAGGCTTGATAATATAGCTAAAAAAATAGGCGCTGAAAAAGGGCTTTCAAACGGCTGTAGATATTATGTTGGTGATTATCCGTGGTTGGCAAGATATGATATTTTAAAAAAGAGGATAGTCATGAATGAGAAGTATTTTAATAGTTTAAAAGAAGATGAAGCGCTGGCAGTCCTTGTTCATGAAGAAGTTCATGCATCTCAAAGGATTGGCTATTTTCTGCGGGCACTGCTTGTAGTGGTTTTAGCAACTTTAATAACTTTTTTAATAACACAGGCAGAATTTACTATCATTGATTTCTTTTATATATCATTCTTTACAATGCTTATTATAGCGCTGGCTTTAACGTTGGTAGATTTAATTTTTGTATTGCCTTATGCAATAAAGTTAGCTGCATGTGCGCTTAATTTAAAGCATTTTGAGATTGAAGCAGACACCATTGCAGCTAAAGAAGTGGGTAAAGGGCAGTTGATTTCGGCGCTTGTGAAAGCTAATGAGATGCTTATACCTGTTAAGGGACCTGTATTTGTGAAGCTGTTTAAGTGGTGGATAAATGTTGTTGATTCATGCGTGCATCTTAAATATGATAGAAGGTTAATCTACATCAGAGAGATTTAGCATTAATCAATATCTTTAACTGTTGCAGAAATTCAAGGGCGCCATCGCAATATTCACTTTTGGTAATGAATTTTGCCATTGCCTTCAATCTATCGTCAGAATTTGCAAGAGCAACGGGAAAATCAACCGCCTTCAACATGGTAATGTCATTTTCGTCGTCGCCCATTGCTATTTTTATAGTGCTTCTTAGATCCATTGCATCGATAATCTTTGATATACCATATCCTTTATTAACAAATGGTGGCATTATCATTATTGAGTTTTTGTTTCTTTCTATTGAAAATTTGATGTTATGAGATTCTAAGTTATCTTTTATTATTTTTTCAGCGTCTAATAGCGCATAGCCTATTATTTCACCAAAGTAAACCAGCTCCATCGATTTTAAAGCCGCCTTTATTGCTTCTGATTCATTCCTTCCAAACACTTCCTTTTTTCCATTATAATATATTACGGCGCCGTTTTCTGCAACAAACCCGTCAGCGCAATCTGAAAGTTTGTTTTGCAAAAAATCCAACGTTCTGCCTGAAGCTACTATAAATCGTAAATTTTCGTCTTTCTTTAACTTTCTAATCATATTAATGATTTCATTGCAAAGATCTAACTCCTTGTTTGTTAATGTTCTGTCATAGTCACTGATCAGCGTTAACATTGAGTATCGCCACAGTTAAGCATCCTATGATAGATAATTTGCAACCTGGGTCAGGCTTTTTATTTTTATTACATTGCTCATATTGATTTTTACATCATGCCCATTTATTAAAAGGAATCCAGTTCTGGTGACCTTGAACATGCTGCCATCATATTCTGTATCACCAACAGAAAAACTTTCATAATCATTAAAACCTCTCGCTTTAAGATGATTTAAGATAATTTTATCTTTTTTGAGAGGTTCAACTGGCGCTTCACCATCACCGGTTAGGCATCGATTTTCATCTAATTTAAGATGGTTGCTGTAAACTTCATCTATTTTAAGTTCTTTGGCGACCTTTTCTGCAAATATGTCAAGGCCAGCAGTAACTATCACTGGGACAATCCCGTTGGAAACTAATTTAGCCATAAGTATTTTAGCATCATCCCTTATAGTAACGAATTTAACCATGTCTTCCAGTTCACGATAGTTGACCTTTCCCCTTATGGAGATCCAGCTTTCTACATCTCTTTTCATTAGTTCACGATATGAAATTTTTCCCATTAGATATTCTTCTAACCAACCTGAACCCTTAACGCCAAGCCTGTTATAAATCAGTTCCCAGGTATTTTCATTGATAAGGGTTCCATCCATATCAAAGAACCCAACCTTATATTGCTTATACATACTAAAGCTTTGATTTAATTTGATCGGTTAATTAACATTTCTAAAATGGCAACAGGTAGTATTTTTATGCAGTTGTGCACTTGATTAATTAAGAATCACGCCATCGGGTCCTTTTTATTGATATAATCGCCAGAATAATGGTGATTCCAGCAAGGACTGCCCAGTCAATTGCCGCCATGGCACCGCTCAACCTGATTACACCAATCTGTGATTGCAGAAGCTCTGCAGCATAAGTTGTCGGAGAAATATATGCCATAAGCCTAAATGGATATGGGATATAGGATATAGGATAATAAACTGGCGGAAGGGTGGAAAGAACAGTGGAAAGTATTCCCGAAAACCCCCAGCTTTCAGTTATATCACTGGCCCAGCTGGATATCATAAAACCCATGCTTGTGGATAGAGCAAACATCATCACCAGCACAGAAATTATGCTTATAATACCAATAAATGTAACTTTTATATAAATCAACGCAAGTAAAAGGAGTACTAAAAGTGATGGAAGCACGTAAATTAGCTCTGATAAGGCCATTCCCAAGTAATAAATAAGCGCAGAAGTTGGAGACGTTACCACCATATCCTGTAATTTAAAATCAACTTTAAAATGAACAAGGTCTCCCTGCAGAGAAAGGCCACTTGATGTCATTTGCATGAGGAATCCTCCCAATATGCTTGCTGTGATTAAACTCCCCCTGCTTATCAGGTCAATTACTATTAGGAGAGAAAATGGCGCAAGGAAGGTATTAAGCGTTATAACTGGATAGTTTTTCATCGCATATATTGAATTTACAAGCACGGAAGCCAGAAGCTGGTTTATTTTACTTCTCTTCATTTTTATGCACCACATTAAAGAAAATATCCTGTAATGTTAGTGGAGAAACGGAAAAAGGAATCCCCTCTTTAAGCAAACTTTCACTCAGTTCAGCAGCAAAGTGAGAATCTGTGTATACATGTATGCCATCTACCTCATATATTATATTGCCTCGCAACCCAGGTGGCAACTTAATTTTTTTGTAGATTTTAACTACAGTATCAAAATCTACCTTTGACCGGAAGTCGCTCAGGGTTCCTAGACCCATTAATTTCCCTCCATCAAGAATTCCTATCATGTCAGCTAATTCTTCGGCCTCTTCAAGGTAATGTGTAGTCAAAAATATCAGTTTGTTTTCCTTTATCCTTTTTAGTAAACTCCATATTTGTTGCCTTGAAATTGGGTCCAGTCCAGTAGTTGGTTCGTCAAGAAATATAATATCAGCTTCAGTGGAGATCGCAGTGGCAACAAGAACTTTCCTTTTAGTTCCACCTGAAAGCGTCCTGTTAGGCTTTTTTGCAAATTCTGTAATTTCTAGCGTGGCTAATGACTCAGAAGTCTTTACTTTGGCTTCATAGTAGCTGTACCCCCTCCATAGCAGATATGAAAAAATCATTTCTTGTGGTGTCATCCAGTTTACCGGCCTTGCTTCCTGCGGTACGGCTGCCATTCTCTCCCTAATTTTTCCCGGTTCCTTTATTATATCAACACCATCAACTAATACTGTGCCAGAAGTCGGAAGCAGTTGGGTTGCGAGTATTCTTAAAAAGGTAGTTTTTCCAGCTCCGTTTCTTCCTATGATAGCAAAAATTCCGTTCAATTTAACTGAAAAATTTATAGAATCAAGCGCAAGCTTCTTTTTATCATATAATTTCGTAAGATTGTTTACCTCGAGTTCAGTCATTTTTGAGCATTATATTTTATTAAAATATAAAAATAGATCTTTAAAAGTGAGTTAGGGGTTTAGGAGGAAGCGGTAAATCTCAGCGTTTAGATGCAAGAACTTTTGCACTGATGCCTTAGTGCTCTACCCAGATAGGGGAAACCATCTACGACCAGCTGCAAGTGCTGCATAACAGGGCATTATCAAAGGCTTGAAAATTTTAGGATCTGACATGCGTTAAGTGAAATGCGCTAGTAAGACGGTTAGAATTTGCGCCTGTGGGGACATTTAGGGTAGGGCTCCGACTGGTATGTCATTAAAACATACTGCATGCTGACCCGGAACGGGGAAGCTTTAATGTGACAGCGTATCACTTATGACTAAAGGTAGCCCGGGGCGGATTCGAACCGCCGTCCCCGGCTCCAAAGGCCGAGATGCTTGTCCACTACACTACCGGGCTGCACTTGGTTCTTATTTGTTGTTTTGCATTTAAGCTTTTAATTCTTGCCATAGCTAATTATTAACTAAAATTTGTACTGACCTTATTATTAATTTTTTTAGACCTATTGGCATAAATCATTATATTTAAGAATATTAAGTGATCATTCCAAATGTGATCTCAACTAAATGCGGGAGAGCGCTTCCCCTTTCTGATCGGCCGTCAGTAAGGGGCCTTGCATTTAGGTGAGAGAACAAGAGGTTGATCAACCCGTTACGTCCAGCACGCAACTGGTTTCAAATAAAAAGACTCAGGTAGAAAACCGAAATGGCCAAACGGAGGCTATGGGTACTGAGTCATTGAGATAGGAAGTCGCACATGCAATCCTTCCATGGGGGGCCAGGGAAGGGTTGTGTTGTGAGACTTTTTGTCTTAATGAAAAAGGATCCAAAATATCCGCAAGGTCATACAGGCTTTCTATAAGGGTCAATTTATTTGAAATCCGCTGCGAGCTGGGCGTAAGGGGCATAATTATAAAAAAAGTTAAAAAATGCAATAAGCATTATTTATCAGCATGGAAATTTCGGATATAATTTCTGATTATATAAGTCAGGTAGACTATGAAACACTTGATAATGAAGTAAGGGAAGAAGCAAAAAGGAGAGTTCTGGACGCTCTGGCTAACGCTAAATACTCATACAATGAGATTGGTAGTACCTTAAAGCAGGCAGCTAAATATTTTGGGGGGGAAGTAGAGACAGTGGATGGCATCAAGGTTTCTGTTGATTTTGCTTCGTTTTATAATACGTTTTTAATAAGGTACTTGGATTTTAATGATACGTATCTCTCAAAAGAGCCATTACATCCAAGTGATATGATTGGTGGTCTTATGGCGCTTGGCAAAATGCTTAATGCTACTGGGAAGCAGCTTATAACATCAATAGCAGTTGGCTATGAAGTTGGGGTCAGGCTTTGTGATTCATCTTCATTAAGGAAGAGGGGCTTTGATCATGTCCTCTTTCTTGCTATAGCAGAGGCCGCTGCGGCATCAAAGCTTCTAGATCTTGACGCAAGGAAGGCCAAGAACGCGATTTCCCTTGCAATGATACCAAATGTGGCGTTAAGGGAGACTAGGAGCGGTGCACTTTCCATGTGGAAAGCCGGAGCTGCAGCAGATGCTTCAAGAAATGCCGTATTCGCTGCCCTAGCTGCAATGAGTGGAATTACAGGTCCAGAAAAGCCATTTAGCGGTAAAATGGGACTGATAAACATAATACTGCAGGATTTTGATGAAAAAAACTTTAAGTCATTAGGTCATTCTGGCATTTTAAAGACATACATTAAACAGTATCCCGCGGAATATCATGCTCAGGCTGCAATAGAAGCTGCGCTGCAGATTGATTACAAAGGTAAAATTGAAGAAGTGGAAATTGAAACATATGAAGCAGCAAAAAGCATTCTGGCAGACGATGAATCAAAGTGGAATCCAGAAAATAGGGAAACCGCAGATCACAGCCTGCCTTATATGGTGGCAGTAGCTCTTGTAAAAAGGAGATTCTGGTTGGATTCATACTCTTATATCAGAGACCCAGAAGTTTTATCAGTAATGAAAAAGATAAGAGTCCATGAAGATCAGGACATGACCAAAATTTATCCAGAAAAGTTGCCTGTAAGGATCAGTGTCAAAGCGGAAGGTAATAAAAAAAGTGCCTACCTAGAACTTCCCAAGGGCCATGCTAAGAGGCCTATGACTAAAGAAGAAATAATTGAAAAAGCCATAAGGCTTGGATTAAGTAGTGATGCTGTGGAGAAGGCCATGAACTTAGAACAGTTTAAGGTGAGGGAAATTGTGGTTTAAAAATTTAGCAGATAGTGAATTCTTAACGGTGCCAGGCGTGTACGATGCTTTTTCAGCACTGGTGGCCAAAAAGGTGGGTTTCAAAGCTGTATATCTTTCAGGAGCCGCACTTACTTCTTCCATGGGGCTTCCAGACCTCGGATTGATAACGCTTGATGAGCTGGCAGAAGCAGTCAGAAGAATCAGGCGCGCAGTGGATATTCCTATAATAGTTGATGCTGATACTGGATTTGGAGAATCGTTGAATGTCTACAGGACAGTCAAAGTGCTTGAAGAATCGGGGGCAAGTGCAATACAGATAGAGGATCAAAGAAATCCTAAAAAATGTGGTCACCTGGATCAAAAGGAGGTAATTAGTCAGCAGGAAATGGTGGAAAAAATAATTGCGGCTTTGGACGCAAGAAATGAATCTCTGATAATAGCTAGGACAGATGCGCGCGGAGTAACAGGTATTGAAGATGCCATAACTAGAGCAAAAAAATACTATGAAGTGGGAGCAGATATAATATTTCCAGAAGCGCTGTTAAATGAAGATGAATTCAAATATTTTTTCAAGTCAACAGAAATTCCATTATTGGCTAATATGACGGAATTCGGTAAGACACCTTACATAACAGCAACTAGGTTTAAAAGCATGGGGTATAAAATGGTCATATTTCCAGTAACAGCATTCAGAGGTGCTGCCAAGGCATTAATGGATATTTACAGCTCTTTATTAAATGAAGGAACACAGCTTCCATTTTTAGATAAGTTGATGACAAGGTCTGAGCAGTATCAGGTTATAAACTATAAATTCTATGAGGAGCTCGATAAAGGGTTCTATGAAAAATCTAGCAAATACCTTTTGAAATAGGATTATTTTATTAAAATTCAATTCACTGCTTTAAAGAGCGGTAAAATCTACAATAGGCTATAAATTGGATCCAAGGTTATGCAAATTATAATTAAGCTCACTTGGGACCCATATTTACTGAATATTTTCGGTTCTTAATATAATTAAGCAATAAACTAAGTTTGAATTACAATAGACTATAACAAACTTTGATATCCAGATCGAGGCAGCCAACTATGAAGCAGCAAAATGCGCTTTAAGGAAGAATTAATATATAAGGATATTATAGGCGAATGTAATGCCTAAAGTAGCAAAGGTCAAAGATAAGTGGAAAGCAAAGGTGTGGGTAGATGTAGTTGCACCTGAAAGTCTGGGAAATATCAATGTTGCAAGAATACCAATTAATGAAGACAGCTCTGCAATTGGCAGAGTTGTTCCAATTTCACTTTATGATATATTTAAAGAAAACCCAGAATATAATAATGTAAAACTAATGTTGCAGATAGTCAGGATGGACGGTCAAAGGGCTGTTACAATCATAAAAAATATCGAGTATGCGAGAGAAGTTTACAGGAGCATGGTAAGAAGGGGGTCATCTCTTATTGAATGGATTGGCACATATAACACTAATGATAATTATAAGGTAAGGCTCCACGTGGCATTATTCACTCCGGAAAGGGTAAACTGGTCAAAAATGAGAGAGGCTAGGTTAGTAATGGAAAAGTCACTGATAGAAATGGTTCCAAACATGACCTACGATCAGCTAATCAATTCATTACTTACAGGTAAGTTGCTTGAAGAGGTTTCAGAAAACGTAAAGAAAATTCATCCGGTAAAAAATGCCATCTTGGTAAGAATGAAGCTTCTTACCCCAATTTTAAAGAAAGTATCTGAAGCAGCCGCTTGACTGCCCCCATTACAACCAGTAGATCAAAACTTTTACCGATTTTATGATAGTTTGCAACTTTACAGCTTTTTAAGGATAATTTCTGTCAAAAACCATCTGCCTAGCTAGGCAGCCCAGCGCATAATGCTGGCCAATTTAGATTATTCTACATCATTATAAAAGTCAATCAAAAAATTTGGCACGGTTTAATCTGTAAACGCTAACTACAGCTATTATCAACAAAGAAAGGTTATCGTATTATATGTTAGAAAGTATTGTTTCTAGAATCAATTTTGCGTGCTGAACTGTGACTGTTTCAAGTCGATAAATACCCAGATGCTGTACTGAAGGACAGCAAGATAGAGTGAAAACCTTCAGGTAAAAGAAAAAGTTGACAAAGTATGGATTTAAGCTTCAAATGCTGTACAAGAGGTGAGCTGTTCTGCTAAAGAATGCTAGGGAAAGACTAGCTAGGGAAGTTGTGGAGTCCTTATATGACAAAGGTGTAGGAGAAATAGACATTGGCTATCCAAAGGGTATAGCTCAGGGCAAAGGAAATGAAAGGAATTCAAACTTCTGGAGTTATTCATCAATAATAACACGAGTTAAACAGGTTGGCAAGGAATACGGCATAAAGGTTAAGCCTGTGAATGAGGCAAATACATCTAAGACGTGTTTTCTGTGTGGGGAAATACATGAAAATGGAAGGATTAAGAGGGGTTTGTTCGAGTGTCCTCACACTGAGAAGGTAATAAACGCAGATTTGAACGGAGCAATAAACATGATAAAACATAACCCCAAATCCGATGAGGATAAGTGGCTAACTGAAGGCACAGCCTGTGGTCTACCGTTGGAGCAGGGTGGGCAACTGCTAGCAATGAAGCCATGAGAATGAAGGCAATAAACCACGAACCTATGATCAGCCTTGAAGGAACCGCATTTCCTTTAGGGCTGTGAGGATGTCAGTTTAGCGTGGTATATATATATATATCATAACCCTTCTATTTTGATTTTTGAAAACAACGGTGCAATGTTATTCTTGTTTAGGCTGTGCCCGGGTTCAACAGTTTCCCAGCTTAGATCAGCAGAAAAACGCTTAAGATTGAACTGATTTAGTAGCTCAGAAGATTTTCTGGGCATTATGGGGGACATCATAAAACCGAGGTGGCAAACGGTCTGAACTGAATTGTAAATCACCGTGCTGGCACGTTCGCGGTCATTTTTTATCAAATCCCATGGCTTTTGTCTGCTTAAATATTCATTTCCAATGTAGCCCGATTCTATGAAAGACTTTACCGCGTCCTTTATTCTTAAAGCATAATTAAGGTCAATGAACTCCTTTTTCTTTAAAATTATTTTTGATATGAACTCCTTATCATCAGAATTTAGGTCATTGGGCTTTGGAACTAAACCATCAAATTTTTCACCGACAAATTTTGCTACCCTATTGATAAAATTTCCTATGGTATCATTCAGATCATTGTTTACCATTTTCATGAAATCTAACCAGCTGAAACTTGAATCTCCCCTTTCAGGCCTGATGCTCAATAGCACATATCTCCAGTACTCACCATCAGCAATTCTCAGAGCATCACTCGCCCACACGCCAACGTGCTGGCTTTTACTAAATTTCAATTGCCCAAAAAGTATAAATTCGGTTGATGAAATATGCGTCGGTAAATTATATCCATCATTGGAAGCTATAAGAAGTGCAGGCAGTATTATTGAGTGAAACGGTATGTTATCCTTTCCTATAAAATAAACGCTTTTTGTATCAGGCATCTTCCAGTATTTTTCGAAAATTCCCGGATTGCCTTTAAGTTCCAGCTCCTTAACGCCAGAAATATAACCTAATATAGCTTCCATCCATACGTAAATTGTTTTATCTTCACTACCCGGAAATGGAGACCTTATACCCCATTTATTATCACGCGTTATTGATCTAGGTTTGAGCCCCTCATTTATCATGTTTAAACTAAAATATTTTACATTATCAGGAAGAATTGTTACAAATTTTCTGAGTTGATCGGACAACCTCGGCAGATCAAAAAACCAGTGATAAGTTTGTTTTTTTACTGGCGTATTGCCACACAGCGCACATTTAGGGTCTAGCAGCATTGTTGGTTCTAGCAACCTGCCGCAGTTTTCGCATTGATCGCCTCTTGCCTTTTCATACCCGCAGAATGGACACTTCCCAATAACAAATCTATCTGGCAAAAATATTTTGTCATGTTCACAGTAGAGCTGGGTGGTCTGCTGTTTGAATATATAGCCGTTTTTTTCAAGATTAAGATAAAACCCTCTAACAAATTCTTTATGCACAGTATTTTCTGTTCTAGTATAATTATCCAGTTCTACAGAAAATTGCTTTAACAGTTCAGTAACTTTTAGATGCATTTCATTTGTCAATTCAACGGGCTCTTTTCCTCTTTTTAATGCCTCTACTTCAATGGGGGTGCCGTGTTCATCAGACCCTGACACAGAAATAGCCTCCTCACCCATGTTCTTTAAGAACCGGGCATAATAGTCAGCGGATATCAAATGAAGAATGGTCCCTAAATGAGGTTCACTATTAATATATGGCCACGCTGAAAATACCATCCATTTTCCCATAATAGGAGCGTTGGGTGCTGTGTATTTATATCTTTTAAAAATAGGTAACTTTAAGGGATTTTAAGCATGCTATAATTGGAACTTAAATGTGTTTGGCCATTCAGATATGAAGCCTTGACCTTAATGTTTAATGCAACATTCTACCCTACAAAACTGATGTTAATTAAAACGTTATAAGATTGCCCTATGTCAAATATATAAGGTGGGGCAAGCGACCGGGCAGGTTACGGGGGTAACCCTGAGGAAGCTCCTCCCTCTGATTGGGGGGTCTGGTGCGGCGACGCACAGCAGGAGACTGCTGGCTCTGGAACAGAAACGAGACCAGCCAGTTAAATGACGATGAAAGGCTTCATTGTGGGGCTTGGAGGATTGCTGGAAAATGGATGAAACGGCCAACCCAGACAGAGCAAGGCCAAATCGGACCAATAAAGCACCCCCAGGCGAGGTCCGGGTAGGCCACATAGTCAAATCCTGCCTAAACAGAAGGAGGGCTACGAGTCGCATGCCCCACCATTTAAAAATAATTGCAGCCAACGTGCAACCTCCCTAAGGCGAATTTAGAAGTTGGTTGAAGAGAGTGTACCGTCTCAGCTTCAGAACGCAGAAATGAAATTTGCCATTTTGAAATGCATAAAAACATCCTTATGTCCTGTTAAAGAAACTTGGATGGATGAATGCCAACAACAGGTCATTATAGCATAAAACTTATAGCAGATTAAATTTATTGGCAAGCATCATGAAGTTAGGGGGCTATGTATTTGGTATATTTCCCAGATCTGAACGCCTCATCGATATATCTCGTTCAGGCAGCGGATTTATGGAGGCTGCAAGGGACGAATCAAAATCATTAATGGAAATACAAGAAAAATATGGCCTGAACTATATTGATGATCCACAGCTGACATGGGACGACATGTTCAGGCCAATAATTTTAAATCAGGGGGGATTTAGCATTAATGGGCTGACCAGATACTTTGAAACTAACACGTTTTATAAACTTCCAGTTATAGAAAGTAAGATTGAATACAAAGATTACCTTGAACCTTATATATCTTTGAGTGGTAATTTATCCAAGCCACCATTGATTTCGTTACCAGATCCGTTCACCTTCTTTTGCATGGCTAAAAATAACTGGTATTCTGATGAATCTAGCTTGATCAGTGATATAGGAAAGCTTCTGGCGAATGTTTCTCAAGGCCTAAAAAGCCAGGGATATAACATTCTGGTGTTAAAGGGGCCCATGTATACAAAATGTGATGCTACAAGACTTGGAGAAAGCATAAAAGGCTCGCTCCATGAAATTAAAGAGTCGTTCGGCGGTAAAGTAATTTTGCATACTTATTTTGGTGACCCAACAAAAAATGCGCAAGTCATCAAAGATTCTAGTGTGGATGGGATAGGTTTTGATCTCAAATCCATGAAACACGAAAGTATAAAATTCTTTGGCTCAAAGGACATTTCAGTTGGGGCAATAGATGGGCTCAATACAAAGCAGGAAACTATAGATGAACTTGAAGCCATTATGAAAAATTTAAAAGGCATAATTTCATCAGAAAACATATACATAACAAATAATGTTGATCTTGAATTTCTGCCGCAGAGCTTTTCAATAAATAAGGTTAAATTAATTGGAAGCGTTATAAAGGTGTTAAACGATGGTAGAATTTAAAACTCAAGAAATAGGCAGTTTGAAAAAGCCAACTTGGCTTTTGGAATATTTAAAGAGCAGGGCGTCTGATGATGAAAAGAAAGAAGCATTAAACGAGGCCGCATTTCTTAATGTAAAGATGCTCGAAAATATAGGATTAGACTTTATTTATGATGGGGAAGTCAGAAGAATTGAAATGTATGAATTACCAGTCAAAAATATAGATGGTTTTGAGTTTGCAGGAAGGGTAAGATCATGGGATAACAGATACTACAAAAAGGCGCGTGTTATAGGGGAGGTTAAATACAGATCGAACTACCATTTGGAAGAATTTCTATACGTCAAGTCCATAGCATCAAAGATTCCAAAGGTGCCTGTTACTGGCGCCTACACAATAATGGACTGGTCATATAACGAATATTATAAGGATAGGTCAGAGTTAGCGTTCGAGCTTTCAAAGGTAGTTAGAAGAGTAATGTCAGATCTAGCGGAATACGGTGCACCAGTATTACAGATAGATGAGCCTGCCGCAACAACTCATCCGGATGAAATGGATATGTTTGTAGATGTTTTCAATGAACAGGTCAGGGGGATTAATGCAAAAATCAGCACGCATATATGCTATAGTGGAGATGAATATTCTAGTTTAATGCCACGAGCAGCAGAAATTAAAGCGAGCCACTTTGCGCTTGAGTTTGCCAATAGGGACAAAAACGAGCTTGGTGTTAATGATGAATCCAGACCGGGCTATCGCGCGCTAAAGGCATTTCGCGAGTATGGAAACGGTAAAGAAATAGGTCTTGGCGTGCTGGATGTTCATACAGATTTTATAGAGCCGCCAGAGCTTATAAGGGATAGAATACTTTATGCAGTTAAGATACTTGGTGATTATTCAAAAATTTACATAAACCCAGACTGTGGATTAAGGACAAGACAACGAAAGATAGCGTTTGAAAAATTAAAGAATATGATCAAAGGAGTAAAAATGGCAGAAAGCGCAATTTATTAGAAATTGAATGTAAATATGGTTTTGGCCGAAACAGGGCTTGAAAAAATCCCTGATAAATTTTTAAATGATAAAAGAACAGTGGCATCTTGTGCAACAGTTGGGCGTGACCCTAGAGAATGTCTTCTTGACAGGTCATTACATCACTGGATGCTAAGGGATATGATCGATGGCGAAAAGAGGGGCAGACCCGACATCGCATATCATATACTGTTGGATTTAACTGATTCGTTACTCTATAAGAAAGGGCTCATAAACTTGTTCATTCATACATATGATAATAGAGTTATCAGGATAGGAAGGGGAGTCAGGCCGCCACGTTCATATTTTAGGTTTGAAGGCCTTATGATAGATCTGTTCAAAAAACAAAAGATTGAAGTTAACGGCATAACACTTTTGGAAGTACATAAAATTGGTTTAGACGAACTTCTTAAACAGATAGGGGAGTATGTGGTAGGACTTAGTTCCTCAGCAAAACTAGTTAAAATGGAATCTATTGCAAATAAGTTATTTTTAACCGGTGGCACTTTTGTGATTGGGGGTTTTCCCAAAGGCGAATTTTCTGATAAAACCTTAAAGTTATTTAACGAAACAGTTTCTGTATATCCTAGAAGTTTGGAAGCAACTAATGTGGCTGCAAGGATAGTGTATGAGCTAGAAAAGATTAACGGCATATGGTTTTAAATTACCATTCCATGTAGCTAAAATTTGTATAAATTGATAAAAATTAGGATGATTCTAAATATAAATAATTAAATTTGATTTAACGTCTGGTGCTTTATTGTATAATTGTTAAAAAGTTGTTTAATATTTGTTAACATTTAACGAATATATTAACTGCGTGCTGAATTTTTACACATTCTTTAGCCATTATATCGCGATTTTTTAAAAAATACAATAAAGCAACATTGGGGAAAAGCTTTTAAATAAAGGGGGACGGATAGTTCTGTTAGGTGATTTGATATGTCAGTACAACAAACTCCATATGGACCAGTTTTAATACTAAAGGAAGGATCGAGCGAAACAAAGGGATACGATGCAATACGAAATAATATAGATGCCGCCCTGGTTATAACAGAGCTGATAAAAACGTCACTGGGTCCAAGGGGAATGGATAAAATGGTTGTGGACACATTGGGGGATGTTACCATAACCAATGATGGAGCCACAATGCTAAAGCAACTAGATGTGCAGCATCCTGCGGCAAAGATTTTAGTAGAAATAGCAAAGGCAACTGATTCTGAGGTAGGTGACGGAACGACCAGTGCAGTGGTGCTGGCGGGACGGTTGCTTGAGGAAGCCAAAAAATTATTGGACAAAAACATCCACCCCTCAATAATAGTGGACGGCTATCAGTGGGCTTCTACCAAGGCTCTTGAAAAGTTGCAAAAAATAGCTATCAAAATAGCACCAGAAGATAAGGAATGGTTAGCAAAACTTGCAAAAACAAGCATGCGTTCAAAGATAATTTTTGAGGAATCTGATTACCTAGCTAAGGTTGTGATAGATTCCGTATTTCAGGTAGCGGAAAAGAAGGAGGACGGAACATATAAGGTTGATATAGACACTGTATCCGTGCTTAAAAAGCAGGGTGAATCAATATCTGATACTCTACTAGTAAATGGCATAATAGTTGACAAAGAGGTTGTTCACAGTGGTATGCCAAAAACAATAACTGGTGCAAAAATAGCTTTGCTTAATGCTCCTCTTGAAATAGAGAAGACGGAATATAGTGCAGAAATCAGAATAAGCGATCCAACGAAGATGAAGGCATTTCTAGATCAGGAAGCTTCAATGTTAAAACAGATGGTTGATAAAATAAAATCTGTTGGAGCAAATGTGGTATTTTGCCAAAAGGGGATAGATGACCTGGCTCAGCATTATTTGGCAAAGGCCGGGATTATGGCTGTAAGAAGAGTAAAGGAAAGTGATATGTCAAGGCTGTCCAAGGCAACGGGCGGAAGGATTGTTACAAATATAGACGATCTTACAGTCAATGATTTGGGATTTGCAGGTATTGTTGAGGAAAAGAAAGTAGAAGAAGACAAGTGGGTTTTCGTAGAGGAATGCAAGAATCCAAAGGCTGTTTCCATATTAATTAGAGGAGGAAGCCAAAGGGTAGTAGACGAAGCAGAGAGATCGTTACACGATGCAATAATGGTGATAAAGGACGTGCTTGAGAAGCCTCTGGTTGTGGCTGGAGGAGGAGCTCCTGAGATGGAAATGGCATTATACGTAAGGGAAGAATCAAAGAAAAGGAGCGGAAGGGAACAGCTGGCAGCAACAGCATTTGCTGACGCCCTAGAAGCCTCAATACCTCTTACGCTTGCTGAAAACGCAGGAATGGATCCACTTGATGTTCAGGTAGAACTAAGAGCTGCCCACTCAAAAGGTAGTACATGGTATGGTGTAGATGCATACAATAACAAAGTAAATGACATGCATAAGGAAAACGTCTTTGAGCCCGTCAGTGTTAAGGAACAAGTGGTTAAATCTGCTACAGAAGCTGCTACAATGATACTTAGAATTGATGAAGTAATAGCATCAAAGGTCAGCAAACCGCCAGCAGGAGGCATGGGCGGTGGAGGAGGCGGCATGGGCGGCATGGGCGGCATGGGCGGAGAAGGCGGCATGCCAAATATGCCAGAATAAACAAATACTTTTTTTGACGCAGTTTAACCACAAGTTAGGCAAATTGTCATTATCAACATAACCTTCTTATCATTGAATGTTATGCCAGAATTTCTTATTTTTTGAGCTTAACCATGATGAGAAATCTAATTTTGAATGTTACAAATTCATGAGCAAGAAAGCTCCGACATTCATGGAGGAGATGAATTGAAGTATTTTTATACCATTAATGAGAATAACATAATAGAGAGCATGCGTCGAACAAATACAGCCATTGCTGGAAAGGAAACCAGAGCTAAATTAACTGGCAAGGCATTTGTGAACTTCTGGAACTATTTATCAATAATAACAGGAGTTAAGCAGGTTGGCAAGGAATACGGCATGAAAGCCTGTTAATGAAGCAAATACCTCTAAGTCGTGTTCTCTGTGTGGGGAAATACATGAAAATTGAAGGATTAAGAGGGGTTTGTTCCAGTGTCCTCATAGGGAGAAAGTAATAAACGCAGATTTAAACGGAGCAATAAACATGATAAAACATAGTTCGATGAGGGTAAGTGGGTAACTAAAGGCACAGCCTGTGGTCTACCGCAGGAGCGGGTGGGTAACCACTAGCAATGAAGTGATGAGAATGAAAGCAGTAAACCACGAACCTATGATCAGCCTTGAAGGAACCACATTTCCTTTAGGGCTGTGAGGATGTCAGGATCATAAAAAATGTGGTGAGCAACTTGTTTTTGTTCTAACCCGTCACTGAATGAGACCCATTTTTTAAAAAATTAGCAGAATGAATCAACAGCGAATTTAATGAATTGAAAGCTGCACCAGCATCCTCATTTTTTACAACCACCAGCGTATCAGTGTATGAGCTTACTGTATCTTCAATATTAACGCCGCTTGCACTTATGAATCTGTATATAAGCTCTACGCAGCCAGCTGTGTCTATTATTTCTATGGGGCTATGGATTGTAATTAACGTTAATCCGGTCTTGATCTCAATTATATCCCGTTTGATAGAACGCATAACCTTTAAAATGATATCAAATGCCGGTTTTTCTACAACAATGGTAGTTGTATCTTTCATCCTTAATATGTAAATTACTCCTTGAACAGGCAGAATCAACTTTCCAAGTAACCCTTCGAGCTTTTCTCTGTTAACCACGAGCTTTGTGACGTCTGTGCTCAACGAAATGGTGCTCTCCGCAAGCACTTTAAATGAATCCTTTCTTTCTACTGTTTTTTCCCCGCGATACCTTTTAAGTGCAGATACTACTGCATCCTTGGATACAGTTTGACCATGATTTTTTAGCTGACCTTGTATTATTCTTGCAAGAGCACTCAGGTTTGCATAGCCAAACGTCACAGATTGGTCATATGATAAATTTGAGGCTACTATCTCATGCACAGTTTTATTTATAGATTGACCAGTTTTGGTCATTTTAAATCATTTAATAGTCATTTATGTCCAAAAAATATATAAACATTGCCCCTGAGCAGTTAGTGATATGGGAAAAACAGTTTTGGCATATTCAGGAGGACTTGATACAACCGCATCAATAGGATGGATAAAGGAAAAATATGGCGATGAGGTAGTAACAGTTACTGTAGATATTGGTCAGCAAGAGGATTTTAAGGAAATAGAGGAAAGGGCATATGCAGCAGGGAGTTTAAAGCATTACACTGTAGATGCAAAGGAAGAATTTGCTAAGAACTTTATACTTATGTCCATTAAAGCAAATGGGCTTTATGAAGAAAAATATCCTCTAGCAACAGCTCTTGCAAGGCCACTGATTGCAATGAAGGCAGTTGAAATTGCAAAGAAAGAGCAGGCTACTGCAATAGCCCACGGAAGCACCGGAAAAGGAAATGACCAGGTTAGGTTCGAGATTACAATCAAAGCGCTATATCCAGAGTCAAAAGTATATTCGCCGGTAAGGGAGTGGAATATGAACAGGGAAGAGGAACTTGAATATGTTAAGAAAAAGGGAATACCAATAAAGGTGTCGAAGAGCGAATTCAGTATAGACGAAAATTTGTGGGGTAGGTCAATTGAAAGCGGCAGGCTTGAGGATCCATGGATAGAACCACCTGAAGAAGCATTTGCGTGGACAGCATCCCAAAAAAGCACCCCCGATAACCCCGAATATATAGAGATCGAATTTAAAAACGGTGAACCTGTGGCATTAAATGGCAAACAAGAGGGATTAGTAAGTATAATAATGACACTGAACAATATTGCTGGAAAACACGGAATAGGAAGGGTGGATCATCTTGAGGACAGAGTAGTTGGTATAAAATCTAGGGAGGTTTACGAATGCCCAGCGGCAAGCGTTCTGCTGGCAGCTCATGAGGATCTAGAAAAAATGACTCTCACCAAATCAATCATAAGGTTCAAGGAAAATGTAGATCAACAGTGGTCAACACTTATCTATGAGGGACTTTGGGCAGACCCGCTTAGGAATTCTCTTGAAGCGTTTATTGAATCAACACAGCTACCAGTTACTGGCAATGTGAGGCTAAAGCTTTACAAGGGACAGTTTTATATTGTCGGCAGAAAATCTCCAAATTCATTGTACAGGAAGCAGCTGTCAACATACAGCGCGCTTTCCACCTTTGACCAAAAACAGGCTGTCGGTTTCATAAATTTGTGGGGCATGCAAACACTTGTTTACAGGGAGGTAAACGGCTGGTAGATGGTGGATATACTTCGCGGAAAAAGACTAAACCCAATGGATGAAGGTGCGCTTAAAATTACATCTTCTGTTGATGTTGATTACAGAATAATGAAAAAAGTAGTCTATGTCAATGCAGCCCATGTATTGGCTCTAAAAAAGGCAGGATTGCTTGACCAAGAAAACGCTTCACAGCTCTTGTCTGCACTTAGCAATGAGCTCAATGGATACCAGTTGGATTATAAATATGAAGATGTACATATGAGCCTCGAAGAAGATCTTAAATCTAAAGTGGGGGAAAAGGCAGGGTATATTGGGCTTGGTAAAAGCCGGAATGATCAGGTTGTAACGTCAATACGGCTGGAAGCAAGGGAAGAAATACTCAACACAATCAAAAGCGTGGCTGGGCTTATAGGTTCAATGATAGAAGTGTCAAAAAACAATTTAAATACTATTTTTATAGGCATGACACATTTACAGCCAGCCCAGCCAATAACTGCATCACACTGGATTTTAAGTTATGTTGAATCAATAATGAGGAATACAGAAAGATTAATGCTCGCATACCATATGACAAACCTTTCACCAATGGGCGCAGCTGCCCTTGCAGGAAGTACTGTTCCATTAGATAGGCAGTATGTTTCTGAGGCGCTTGCTTTTGACGGTCTAATAGAAAACACTATAGATGCTGTGTCAGCAAGAGATTTTGTAATGGATACAATTTATTCACTTTCAATGCTGGCTTCTGATTTTTCAAGATTAAGCTCTGATATAATAGTGTACATGTCACTCGGTTATATAGATCTAGATGATAGATTTGTATCTACAAGCAGCATAATGCCACAGAAGAGAAATGCAGTAGTTGCGGAAATAATAAGAGCCAAATCGGCAAACCTAGTTTCAAATCTTTTTAATGCAATGGAGATATTTAGGGCGTTAAATTCTTCGTACAATCTAGATTTGCAGGAAATAACTCCAAAGTTATGGAATGCATTTGATGAAATTGTGCCCATGGCGAGGGAACTTGGCTCAATGGTCAGGGGGCTAAAATTTAATGAGAAAATTATCAATGAAACAGCTAAAAATTCCCTGATAACAGCCAGTGATGTAGCTGAATATATATCCATGAAATACAATATGCCATTCAGAGAAGCTCATCACATAGTGGGTGAAGCAATAAGAATGTCGGAAAACAATAAATTATCGCTTGCCAAAAATATACAAACAGTACTTACTGAAAAAACCAATAGCGGTGTAAAGCTATCAGATATTGAAGAGTCACTTGATCCGCAAAAATCAATAATGAAGAGAGCCACAATGGGCGGCCCTAATCCGGGGCAGTCAGCTAAAATCATCAACAAGGTGGCCTTAGAACTTGCTAAATTAAACGACTGGGTTGTATTAGAAGAAAAGAAAATAGAAAAAGCTTATGAGTTACTTTTTAACAAGGGGTGGTAATAAAATGAAGGCAAAATGCAAGGAATGTGGAGCTGACATAGAAGTCCCAGATGACGCGCTTCCAGGGGAAATAGTGAGCTGTCCCGATTGCGGTCTAGAATATGAAGTTGTTTCAATAACCCATGGGAAAGTAGAACTAAAACTGGCTGAGGATGTAGGAGAGGACTGGGGAGAATAATCTACAATTGGCTGAAGTAACAATTATTTTTGATAGATTGAGATGGGAAGAGAAGGAACTATACGAAAAGGGCAAGGAGCTTGGACTAGACATTGGCTTAGAGGACATAAAGGACAGGCCCCTGGAAATAACCAGGCTGGAAATGGTTGATGGAATATCAGAAATTGTTTTGCAGAGGGCAATAAGCCATTACAGGGGCCTCTATTATTCTTCTATACTTGAATCGATGGGGCACACTGTAATCAATTCCTTCGTTGCTTCCTTGCTATGTGGAAACAAGCTTTTGACAACGCTTTTGCTTGCAAAAAATGGCATTCCAACACCAAAAACCAGTGTGGCTTTTTCCATGGATTCCGCAATAAAGGAGATGGAGCGTATGGGATTTCCGGTTGTACTTAAACCGATAGTGGGGAGCTGGGGAAGAATGATTGCTAAAATAAATGACAAAGAGCAGGCCGAATCTATACTGGAAACCAGGGAGTTGCTTACAGACCCGCAGCAGCAGATATATTATTTACAGGAATACGTAAAAAGGCCTCCCAGGGATATACGGGGCATCGTAATAAACGGCAGAGTAGTTGCAACAATTTACAGGTACCAACCAGACGATGATTGGAGGACAAACATAGCAAGAGGGGGTAAGGCGGGTGTGCTGAACGCGGACAGCGAGCTTGAAGACCTAATGGTTAAATCGGCGCAGGTTGTAGGAGCAAAGGTGGTTGGCGTGGACGCCATGGAAACAGATGATGGTTATGTAATACATGAAATAAACAACAATCTCGAGTTTAAGGGTGCAACAGAAGCGAGTCAAAAAGATATAGCAAAGGAAATAATGGAATATATCAAGGAGCTGGTGAGGAAATGAGCATAAGAGTTTCTATAGTTGGTGCTTCCGGCTACGTAGGCGGTGAAATTCTAAGGATTTTATCGTTGCATTCACACGTAGAAATAGTTTCTCTAACATCCAGACAGTATGCGGGGGAATATGTACACAAGGCGCATCCAAACATGAAAGGTATTATAAACGCTAAGTTTACAGGCGATGACCCATTGAAGGCCTCTTCAAATGCCGATGTGGTTTTCCTGGCATTACCACATAAGGCTTCTGTTAAGGTTGTGCCTAAATTGATGGAAACCGGGATTAGGATAATTGATATGAGTGCCGATTTCAGATTAAAGAGCCCGGAATCTTATGTAAGATGGTATGGTTATGAGCACCCATATCCGGACCTGCTTAAAAAGTTCGTTTATGGTCTAGCAGAGCTTCACAGGGAGGAACTTAAAGGAGCAAAATATGTATCGGCCCCCGGCTGCATGGCTTCTGCTTCGATAATAGGCCTGGCACCGTTGGTTAAAAAGTACGCCCCTGTAGGTCCAATAATAGTAGATGCAAAGATAGCGTCTTCTGGGGCAGGTGGTAAACCTTCCCCATCTACCCATTTTTCCGAAAGGTATGGAGTAATTAGGCCATATAAGCCAACAGGGCACCGGCACACGGGCGAAATAGAACAGGAACTGAGTATTGTGGCAAACAAAAAAATCAATGTTGCAATGAGTGCGCATGCTGTTAACATGGTAAGAGGCATTCTTACAACATCGCACCTCATGACTGATAGCGGCGCCAAACTGCCTGATATATGGAAAGCGTACAGGGAGTTTTACACCTCAGAGCCGTTTGTAAGGTTCATGATGGACAAAACGGGCATTTACAGGTTTCCAGACCCCAAAGTGGTTATAGGATCAAACTTTGCCGATGTGGGTTTTGACATAGATCCATATATTAACAGAATAGTTGTTCTTACGGCTATAGATAATCTTATGAAAGGGGCTGCAGGAAGCGCCGTGCAGTCCATGAATTTGATGTTTGGGCTAAATGAAAAGGAGGGTTTAAACATGGCCGCGCTCCATCCGGTGTGAAAAATGGACAAAATAAGCATATTAAAAATTGGTGGAAGCCTGGTTTCTGAGTCAGCTTATTTAAATGTGATAAATGACCTCAAGGAATCTGGCTCGAGTAACTTTGTTATTGTTCACGGCGGGGGGAATGAAGTTACAAGATACTCAAAAGCTCTTGGAAAGGATGTTGTTTTTATCACATCACCTGAAGGAATTAGAAGCAGGTACACAGATATTGAAACTGCATTAATATACAATATGGTTATGAGAAAAATATCAACAGACCTTGTCCTTTCTCTTAACAGGCAGGGGTTCAGGGCAATTGGGTTGTCTGGAATTGACGCAGGTCTGATTAAAGCGGAAAGAAAGAAAAAATTGGTAATTATGGACGAAAGGGGAAGAAAAAGGGTAATAGACGGCGGATATACTGGTAAAGTAAAAGAGGTTGATTCTAGCCTTCTCATTAATATTATGAAGCTAGGATTAATTCCAGTAATATCACCGGTTGCTCTTGGATATGACGGTGAAATGTTGAACGTTGACGGAGATCGTGCAGCATCAGCCATAGCTTCCGCTCTTGAGGCCGAAAGGTTGATCATATTCACAAATGTTGATGGGGTAATTATTAACGGCAAAGTAAAGGAGAGGATGAACCTTAATGAAGCAAGGGAAACTCTCAAAATTGTAGGGCCAGGCATGGATAAAAAATTAATTGCGTGCATCGAAGCGGTGGAAGGAGGTGCCAGTGAAGGGATCATTGCCAACGGAAAAGTTGAAAGGCCAATAAATAATGCTATATATGGGCTGAGAACACAGGTGATAAATCAATGAGCGAAATAGAGGAAAAAAGACTTTTGAGCACTTATCAGCGATATGGGATAAAGTTGACAAAGGGAAGGGCGGCAAGAGTGTGGGACGATAGCGGAAAGGAGTACATTGATTTTATGGCAGGATTTGGTGTCGGCATACTGGGACACGGTCACCCAGATGTAGTTAAGGCCATTAAGGATCAGCTTGACAGCATTTTTATATGTCACGGCTCAATTTTCAATGAATCAAGGGAGAAATTCCTTGACGAGCTTTTTAAAATAACTCCGCGCCATCTATCAAGAGCCTTTATGTCTAACAGTGGTGCGGAAGCCAACGAACTTGCATTGAAACTTGCAAGAAAGTATACTGGGAGGAAGGGGTTCATTGCTTTCACTGGTGCTTACCATGGAAAAACAGCCGGTGCCCTTTCAGTGACATATTCTCCAAAGTACAGGGAAGGGTTTGAACCGCTTCTAGGGCCTGTAAAATTCTTGAAATATGGGGATGTTAAAGCGCTCGACGATGTTGATTTCAGGGAGGCAGCGGCAGTGATAGTTGAACCAATTCAGGGTGAATCTGGCATAATCGTACCTCCAGATGATTTTTTGCCTACATTGCAGGAAAAGACGCATATGGCGGATAGCCTGTTGATTGTTGATGAAGTTCAATCGGGGATGGGCAGGACAGGCAAGTGGTGGGCCCACCAGAACTGGAAAATAGAACCAGATATAATGACAGCGGGCAAGGGCATAGGAGGAGGAGTTCCGATGGGTGTAACAGTTGTTACTGAAAACGTTGCTCAAATACTCAAGGTAGGTGAGCACAGCAGCACAATGGGTGGCAACCCTCTGGCATCTGCTGCAGGCGCAGCAACAATAAGGGCAGTGGGCGATCTGCTTGGAGAGGTTGAAGGCAAGGGGAAAGAGCTGATGGATGGGATACAAAAATTAGGGAGCCCGCTTGTAAGGGAAGTGCGCGGGAAAGGATTAATGATAGCTATCGACTTAAAAATAAGGTTTAAGGATGTTTTGCTTCAGACCATAAGCAATGGCCTTATCCCGCTTTATTCTGGCTTGACTGTTATAAGGCTGCTTCCACCATATATCATAAATAAGGCAGATATGGATGATTCGTTGAGGATTTTCAGCAAATCACTTGAGGAAATCGAGAAAAAAATGGCAATTTAGAAACTTTTTTAAGACCATATATTCTAAATTATTAACATGGATGATGTAGATTTAAAATTACTGGAACTGCTAAAGGAAGATGGTAGAGCATCATATATAGACCTCGGGAAGAAGCTGAACCTTTCAGAGGCAGCAGTGAGAAGGAGGGTCAGGAAGATGGTGGATGATGGAATAATAAAGAGGTTCACTTTAGAAATAAAGGAAAGGGAGCGTGCAATGGCACTTACCCTTTTATCGGCCGCACCCAACGCTCCGACATATGATGTGGCAAACAGAATAACAAAAATCAACGGTGTGGAGAAGGTTTACGAAATAACCGGGCAGTACGATATAGCAGTGCTAATCTCCGGTCCTAATATAGCAGAAGTTAACAAGGTTATTGACGAAATAAGGAAAGCAGATGGGGTAGTAAATACTAATACCGTAATTATACTTAGAGAAATTTAACAATTAATTCGAAAAACGTTTTTAAATACACTTACATTTGTTGCTGGCATGGAAATAAATGGATTGAACAATGACCCAGATAGGATGGGTTACTCATCAGTTTATAATGGGGGAAACTACCAGAGAAAAGTGAAAATTCTGGATTCCACTCTTAGGGAGGGCGAACAGTCACCAGGTGTGTCATTCACTACAAAACAACGCCTTCAGATAGGATGGATGCTTGATTACTTTGGGGTGGATTCCATTGAAATCAGCCCAATAGTTTCTGAATCTCACTTTGAGTCATGTAAGAAACTCATCAAAGCTGGCCTCAGCGCTCAGATCGTATCACATGGCAGAGCGTTAAAGGAGGATGTTGATACGGCATTAAGTTGCGGGGCTACCTTTTATGCAATGTATCATTCAGTTTCAGACATTCATTTGAAATACAAGTTGAAAGTTTCAAGAGAACAAGCTCTACAACGCACAATAGATGTTGTGGATTATGCAAAGGCTCATGGGCTGGGTGTAAGGGTCACGCTTGAGGACGCTAGCCGTGCAGATCCTAGCTTTGTGAGAACGTTTGCAAGGGCAATTTATGAGGCTGGTGCAGACAGGATAAGCGTGCCAGATACTGTGGGAGCCATGAGGCCGGCGGGCATGTACAGGCTTGTTTCAAACATAAGGGAGGCAGCTCCTTTACCAATTGATGTACACTGTCACAACGATCTGGGATTGGCGCTACCAAATGCCCTGGCAGGATATGAAGCAGGGGCTGACCAGATACACACAACCATAGGGGGAGTAGGTGAAAGGACAGGTATAACTGACCTTGCACAGCTAGTTATAGTGCTCTACTTTCTTTATGGTTTAAAGCTTGATGTTAGATATGAAATGATAGGTGACCTTTATCACATGCTTGAGGAGTACACATCGTATAAAATTCCTTCCTCTGCCCCCATTACAGGCACAAACGCGTACAAGCACAAGGCAGGCACTCACATAGCAGCAATTTTAAAGAGCCCTCATGCCTATGAGCTTGTGCCACCCGAACTCACCGGAAGCAAGAGGAGGGTGGTGTTTGGGGATCTGTTGGGTAAAAATGGATCACTTTTCCTGATGAAGATGTTGGGTCTTCAGGCAGATGAATCCATGGCCAAATCACTTACGGCTGGCGTGAAAAGGCTTCAGGCCGGAGATCTGTTTGAACTGGAACTAAATGAAGAGCTTGTAAAAAGAATAATGGAGGTCAGTTAAATTTTGAAGGTTACTATACTTTATGATATATTGAGATGGGAGGAAAAGGCCTTGCTTGAGGCAAGCAGAAAGAGAGGGATAGATACTGAACTTGTTGATGTTAGGGGGGAGATATTCAACCTCAGCGATGGGAAAAGGTATGGTGATATGGCATTACAGAGGGTCACGAGCTATTACAGAGGAATTCATGCAGCGGCCATAATTGCAAGTTATGGAACACCGGTCATAAACAGGCGTGAGATTCTAGAAATAACTGGCAACAAGGTTTTTACGCTGTTAAAGCTCAGGGAAAAGGGTGTTCCTGTTCCACAGACATATATAACATTCGATGTTCAAAGGGCAATAGATTCATTTAAACTACTTGGAAACAGGGCTGTAATAAAGCCAGTTATGGGTTCTTGGGGTAGAATGGTTGGTCTGCTGGAAACAGAAAGTTCAGCAAAAGCTGTTTTGGAGGACAGGCTTTACATGGATCCACTGTATCAAATATACTACATGCAAGAATACGTAAAAAGGCCTCCCCGCGATATAAGGGCATTTGTGGTTGGTGATCAGGTCATTGCCGCAATATACCGTTACCAGCCAGCAAATGACTGGAGAACAAATACAGCCCTTGGTGGAAGGGCAGAAAACTGCCCTGTTACTGGAGAGCTTGAAGATCTTGCTATGAGAGCAGCGTCAGCCATTGGGGAAGGCATTTATGGCGTTGACATAATGGAAACTGACAGTGGAATGGTAGTACATGAAATTAATGGGACAGTTGAGTTCAAGAATTCAGTTTCTGTAACCGGTGTTGATATACAGGGTAAAATAGTAGAGTATTTAATTAATAAATCGAGGGAAAAATAGTGGATAAAGATGCAGTGCGGTTCTTGGTTGAATTAATAAAAAGGTACTCTCCAAGCACTGGCGAAAAGGAAGCTTCAGATTATATTTACGATTATATAAGATCGATTGGTGGCTATCAGGAAGTAAGGCGGGATGGCGCAAATAACGTCATCATGAGGATGTCAAACGGAAAACCAGAAATTTACCTTATAGGGCACATGGATACGGTTCCAGGTGAATTGCCCATAGTATATGATGGTAAAAGCATCGCTGGACGCGGGGCAGTTGATGCAAAAACATCGCTTTCAGCGCTTTTGCATGCAGCGCTTGAACTTGAAAATACAGGCTGTGGTTTAGTTTTTGCTGCGGTCACCGATGAAGAGAGGGCAAGTGATGGCATGAATGCCCTGTTAAAGGGGGGTGCTAGGCCGGATTTTGCAGTTTTTGGAGAACCAACCGGCCTCAATTCTGTGGCCATATCATACAAGGGAAGGTTGCTGGTAAAACTTGACTACAGAGCGCAATCTTACCATTCTTCATCTCCATGGCTGGGAAAGACAGCCTTTGATCTCATGTGGGAAGATGTGGAAAGAATCAAGGGGGAAATAAGGTCTTTAAATGAGGGCGCTAAATCAAACTTCGAAAGCATCACCGCTCAGGCTGTAAAATGTAGCTGTGGAAACAGTTTAAACAAGACACCTTCCAACGCAACCCTGTACATTGATATGCGCTTTCCACCGGGTTATACTAGCCAAGAACTGGAAAGCAGGCTGATATCAACTGCGCACAGTGTAGAAGATCGCCTGGAGCCCTTTGGCACATCGCCAGGCAACATCCTTCCGCGCGCATTTTATCATGGAATATTTAAAATACTGAACAGAAAACCCAATTATGTAAAAAAGATGGGGACATGTGATGGTAATGTCCTTAGGTCATACTATGACGTTCCAATTATCGCATACGGTGCAGGGGATTCAAAGTTATCGCATACGGAGTTTGAAAGGGTTACTATAGACGATTACCTTAAATCCATAGATATAATAAAGGAGTCTGTTAAATTTTTGTGCCAGAACAGCACAGATAAAATGAACTGAATCCTCTCTGAAGGTGGGGTTGCTCAGAAACCTGTAAAAATTAAAATAAAAACGTTTTAATATGCATTACCTGTTAATACTGTTATGTCTGTAGAATTTTCACCTCAATTGAAACAGACCTTTGAAGACATCAAAAGCATGAAGGTAAGAGGAGCAGGAAGAATAGCAAGGGCGGCAGTGGCTGCGCTGAAGAACGAAGTGTTTTATGTAAATGATGATGATGCCAGCAAATTTTATGAACGAATACAGAAGGCAGCAGATTACCTTAAATCCTCAAGGCCGACGGCTGTGTCTTTACCAAACGGGATAAATACTGTAGTCAAGAGTGTGCAAAAGGGCATGCAGATAAAACTTGATCTACAGCAGCTCAAGGACTTTGTTTCAAAGACAGCAGAAGATTTCATAGCAAAAAGCATCGAGTCTCAGAAAAAAATAGGCGAAATTGGCGCAAAGAGGATTGTAAACGGGGACATAATACTTACTCATTGTAACAGCCAATCAGCCATAAGCGTCATAAAGACAGCATATCACGAAGGAAAGAGCTTTAAGGTATTTGCAACGGAAACACGTCCAAGATTCCAGGGAAGATTGACCTCTGCATGGCTTGCTGATGAGGGAATTGATGTCACTTTAATACCTGACAGTGCCGCCAGATTATACATGAGAAAAGTAGACAAGGTTGTTGTGGGAGCTGATGCTATAGCAGTCAATGGAGCCGTAGTTAATAAAATAGGAACGTCCACAATAGCTGCGATAGCAAAGGAATCAAGGTCAAGAGTAATGGTTGCAGCTGAAACATATAAAATAAGTCCACAGACTTATTTTGGAGAACTTATCGAGATAGAGATCAGGAGTCCTTATGAAGTGGCACCTAGGTCGTGGCTTGAAAAACATCCAAAAATAAAGGTATTAAATCCAGCATTTGATGTTACACCCCCAGAGTACATAGATTTTATAATAACGGAAAAGGGGATATATCCGCCACAGGGCATAATAATGCTGTTTAAGGAGCTCTATGAACTTGCATACTGACATCCTCATAGCCCTAAAGTAAATGTTGTTCCTTCAAGGCTGATCATAGGTTCGTGGTTTGCCGCTTTCATTTTCATCACTTCATAGCTAGTGGTTACCCACCCCGCTCCAACGGTAGACCACAGGCTGTGCCTTCAGTTAGCCACTTACCCCTATCCTCATCGGACTATGTTTCATCATGTTTATTGCTCCGTTCAAATCCGCGTTTATTACCTTCTTCGTGTGAGGACACACAAACAAACCCCTCTTTATTCTTCCATTTTCATGTATTTCCCCACACAGAGAACACGTCTTAGATGTATTCGCTTCATTAACAGGCTTGACCTTTATGCCGTATTCCTTGCCAACCTGCTTAACTCGTGTTATTATTGCAGAATAGTTCCAAAAGTTTGAATTCCTTTCATTTACTTTATCCTGCGCTATGCCCTTTGGATAGCCAATATCTATTTCTCCTACACCTTTGTCATATAAGGACTCTACGATTTCCCTAGCAAGACCCTCTCTAGCATTCTTGAGCAGAACAGCGCGCCTATTGTACAGCATTTCAAGCTTCCTGCTTGTTTTAAGGCCGTGTCTTGAAAGCCTCTTTTCTTCTATTGAAATGCGCTTTGTTATCTTCTTAAATTCAGATAGCACTGAACCGCCCTTAAAAAGCATCCATGAGCCATCATCAACAGCCACAGTTGCAAGGTTTGCAATGCCTAGGTCTATGCCTGCCTTCATTTTACCCCTTGGTTTATTATCCAATGTAAAAGTCATTGGAATTCTCGCGTACCACTTCTTCCTTACTTTATCGTAATATATTTCAAGAGTTCCCTTTGCCTACCCACTTGAGCTTTCCGTTGAATTTAAGCCTCAGCTTGAAATCCAAAAGATATATTTCATTTCCTTCAATCTTGTACCTGTCGTTTCTAATCAAAAGAAACAAATCATCTTTTTATGAGGAGGCTTTGGCTTCATCCACTTACTTAGGCAATTCCCCTTCTTTCTTCTTTTTGCTTAGCTTGAAAAACGATTTCCATGCAGAAGCGTTCTTTCGTGTTACTTGCTC
>Ga0080003_1000373_pt1 | contig 30382 bp, 32 predicted proteins | sample JossMetagenome_FD_69206 | JGI IMG/M metagenome (GOLD analysis project Ga0080003, IMG submission 69206) | Hot spring microbial communities from Joseph's Coat, Yellowstone National Park, USA - JC2_E (SPADES assembly) (version 2) | ecosystem: Environmental > Aquatic > Thermal springs > Hot (42-90C)...
TTCATAAATAGTATTGTCCAGCTTTTAAATAATTGATGGTTCTTAGTCTTAATTACGGGTAATGTGTTTTAAGTAGCCTTATGAGAATTTCAAGAATAGATATATCATTTGGCTTATCTGAGCTATAAGACTTAACGAGATATAGTTCTTTATCTTAAAATTTATAACTTATGGCGTTATATTTTTAAAAATTTTATATAGTTAAAATAAAAATATCACCGTTTCAAAATTTAGCACAGTCTCCTCAGACCCTTCTATCAAAGAAGTTTGGGAGTTTATCTATTCCCGTGCTGGAAGTCGTTTTGTTCTTCCTACAAAGGATTTTCTCATAGGACTTGACGAAACAGGAAAGGGGGAGATTCTAGGGCATAATATTTTAGTAGGAGCATTTTTCCCAAAACTATTTTTAATGAAATTGAAAGATTAGTTGGAGTAGCTGATACCAAGAAAAGACGTTCAACTGACTATTGGGATGACGTCTTAAAACGATTAGACCTTATGAAAAAGGATGGGCTTAATTTTTACGTAGAGAAAATACCTTCGTGGCACGTAGATAAATTTAATCTAAACAAGATAATGGATGTTGTTTATCAACGCATTCTCTCAAACTTCATGCGTTATTATCAAGCAGCGAATTGTAGAATAGTACTAGATGATTATGGAGTAGGCGAAAAGTTATGGCGATATCTTCGTTTCCTAAAAAATGCAGGAGCTGATGTTAAGGTTATTCAACAAGCCGATGAATATTATCTGGAGACAAAGGTAGCTTCGTTAATTGCTAAGAGGGAAAGAGAAAAAGTAATTGAAGCTATAAGAAGAGATGAAAAATTTAGGATTGAGGGTTTTAATATTGGAAGCGGAAATGCCGGAGATAAAGAAACTATTAGTTGGCTCAAGAAGTGGAAGACGACAGGTAAATCTTGGCCATGGTTTGTGAAACAATCTTTTAGAACGGTTAGAGAGATAGATAGTAAGTTAGAGAAAGTTGAAAAGATTGAACCTCCTTTAAGAGAAGATATTTTGTCTGAGGATTTCATAAAAGAGGTTGAAACAGGTCGGTTCTCTATTACAACTCTATCAATAATTTGCCCATCTTGTGGTGAAAGAATAAAGCAGCCTTAGTTACAATTGATGGAGGGCAAACAGTTGGAAGATGTATAAATTGTAAAAAGCCAATAAAAGATCTTAATTTCACTTTAAGGTATTATTGCGGTACTCTTTTACCAGACAGTAATATAATCATAGGAGGACTTTTAAGTAAGGATTTAGAAAGGTCTAAGTTTTTGAGGGTTTCACGATTTTGCTTCATCCAATCGTTAAGAAAGAATGCGACAATGCAGGAGGAAAGAAAGAGCTTGGAAGGCTAGCTATATGGTCAAAACCACGTTTTCTTAAAACTTTATAGCTTTGGCAATACATAAATTATAATATGAAGATTGCAGATGGGTTATTTGTAATTGATGGAACCAATGCAAACGTTTACGTATTTAAAATCGGCAATAAGGTTTTTCAGGTTGATAACGCTTTAAAGGGACAGTTTGACAAAATCAGGTCATTTTACGAATCTAACAGCTTAAAGCCTGACGTTGTTCTGATCACTCATGCACATCCTGATCACATAGGCGAATTACCAAAGACGGTAAACCTTTACTTGCCAAAAGTTTGTGCCCATGGGCTTGACCTTAAAGTTATAAGGGGAGAAGCGAAACTACCTTCAAAATCTTTCTTGGTTTCAGTTTTTTCTGCCTTTTATAGGGTAGCGCCTGTAAAGGATGCTGAGGATACAGCTATAAATTAACAAATGAGGTCACTGTAATTGAAACTCCAGGGCATACGCCTGGCAGCGTGAGCTACATGATTGAACTTAACGGTGAAAAGTTCATATTTGTGGGAGATGCGGCATTCGAAAAGGACGGTAGATTATACGTTAACAAGAGATTCAGTTTAGATTATTTTTTTGGCCGAAGAATCGCTTAAAAAGATAGAATCGTTAAAGCCAATAACAGTCCTTCCCGGGCACGGTAAACCAGTTAAGATAGCGGAAACTTTTATAAAACTCTGTTGGCAATAAGTAGGGGTATAGGTGAGCGTGATAATGACCTCTGAGGACATAAAGAAGCTTGGCAATTACGCTGTGTCAACTAAGGATGTCGCGGAGCTCGTGGAGCTAGTGGCGAAGCTGATGGAGGAGTACAATAAACGAATAGGTCAGGTTAACAAGTATTATGCTATGTACTACGGACAACAAATACAATCTATTCCATCAACGAGCTCCATTCCTTCGTAAGCAGTGATAAACTTGCCTACATGGTCTGAAATTCTAACAGAGATCCTTACAAAGGTTGGACCTGACCCCAAAGCCATAGATAATGTCAGGAGAGGTTATCTTAGGGAGTTAGCTGATTACGTGAAGAAGCCCGTTATCTTATATGCCACTAGGTGGATGGACCAGCCCGTGCTTGACCAGCTTGATGTTCAGATAAATTGGGCTGATAAAGAGGCCTTCATGGAGGTTGTGGATGGGATAAGTGAAAGGGAGCTGGTGCTAATCCTACACAGCCCCGGAGGCCAAATAGAGCCAACGCAAGCCATAGTGGAATACCTGAGGCAGAAGTTTGAGAATATCACAGTCATTATTCCAGACGCCGCTATGTCTGCAGCTACCCTTATAGCGCTGGCCGCAGATAAGATATTAATGGGAAGCCACTCAAATCTGGGCCCTATAGACCCTCAGTTCATACTTCAGACACCTTATGGATTTTTCTCTATCTCAGCCCAGTCACTCATAGAGGAGTTCGAAAGGGCTAAGAAGGAGGTCAAAGAAGACAGCAACTCTCTTCTCATCTGGGCGCCTAAGGTTCAGCAGTACCCTCCTGGACTTCTTGAGGAGGCCAAAAACTCCATTGAGCTTACAATGGAGCTGGGGAAGGAGTGGCTTGTCAAGTATATGTATAAGCAGCATAATAATGCTGAGGAGATAGCTAAAAGTGTTGTCGAGTACCTGAGCAACCACAGGCTACTTAAGTCACACGCAAGCCCTGTAGGTAGGGATAAGCTGAAGGAGCTAAAGCTGAATATTGAAGACCTGGAGAAAGATCAGATTCTCTATGAGCGGGTGATGTCAGTATATCATGCCACTAGAGTAACGTTCCAGCTGACGTTTGCACATAAAATAGTGGAGAACTCTCAGGGCAGATCCTTCATACGCTTGCGTCAGCCGCCACAGGGCTTTGCAGCTACCCAGCAACCGAGGCAGGGCTGAACTTTCTCTTTGCATTCTGGTGCATCTCTTACTAATTTTGTTTTTCCAGAACAAGCATACAATCCTTCCGGTTAATTTTTTAACAGCCATATTTTTAAGGTACATTTACAATATAGGGAACTCCATAGGTTACTATAACCCAATCTAAATACATAAAACCAGAACCACCTCCCGCATCTGCTAAAAAATAAGGTAGACCACTATATACATTTAATTCATTTTTTACACCAATGATCACGCCCCTAAATGCGGGGTAGTTCACTGAAATACAAATTCGCGAGCAATCTTTCACTCACTTTGCATAGTATTTCTTCGCGTAGAACTTCTTCAAAGCTTCGAAAAGCGATTGCAGGTCATACCTGTTCTCTGACATCTGCTTCTTCAAAAATTCCATCCTTTCTTCCATTTCGCTTTTTAATCTCGCTTCATCCCATCCCCAAAGGTTTTCGAGCGTCTTCAACCTAACAGAACGAGAAATAACCTCATCAACGCTTTCGGGGTAAATCTTGTCCTCTTTCGCGTTCCACCTGAAGATTTCCACAAGCTCTCCCGTCAAAGGATTCACTTCTTTTGAAACGATTGCCCTCCTAACGACTTCACCGCTTGAGAGCCTTACCCTGTTCACTTGCAAGAAAGACCAAACGAGCATCAGTTGTGATTTTCCAACGTTCAAAGGTTCAGTAGTCATCCTTGCAATAGCGCTTTCGACAGAGTCTCCATGGAAAGTTGTGAAAGAACCGTGCCCTGATGCAGAAGCTTGAAACAAGAACTGAATTTCTTGACCCCTAGCTTCCCCTACGATAACGTAATCAGGACGGATCCTCAAAGTCAGCTTCGTTAAATCGAAAATGTCGATGTCAGTAACTTCAGAACCACCGAACGTGTACCTAGTCTTTAACCTTTCCCAGTGTTCATGAGGAAGCGAAAGTTCAGGCGTTTCTTCAACGTTTGCGATCTTGAGGTTTGGATTTATCAGCTGAAGAAATGCGTTGAGCGTAGTAGTTTTTCCAGAACCAGTTGCCCCTATTATGAACACAAACCCCTTAGCCTCTACGATAAGCCAATAGTAAGAAGCAAGAAGAGGCGTTACAGTCCCGCTTTTTATTAAGTGCAAAATCGTGAAAGGGTTCTTCGGGAACTTCCTCACGTCGAAAGAAGAGCCTGGGAGGGATATTTCAGAGCCGAAAGTTGAGGCGAGCCTCGAACCGTCGGGCATCGTTGCGTCAACGTAAGGTATTGCTGTTGAAATTGATTTCCCAGAACGCATCACGATCTTTTGAACAAAACGAGAAAGCTCGTCTTCGCTTTCAAACTTTATGTTCGTATCCATCCAGTCTGCCCCTGGAAATTGCCTGTGTATTATTGCCACAGGTTTATCCCAAGCTTCGCAAGAAATTTCCTCAACATCATCGTCCTTCATGAGAACGTCCACAATCCCGTAGCCGAGAGAGTCGCGAACAAGGTAATACTTCAATTTGTCGTAAGAAGCTTTGAACTCTTCAAAAACCCCCAAGTCTTCAGATGCTTTCCACAAAAACTGTTCCAAAAGAGCAAGCTGATCCCCTTCTGCAGGTCTGAAAGCATAATAAACTGCTTCCATCAGCTCTGCGTATAAAACTTTTTCGCGGTCAGTAAGCTCGGGTTCGAATGCTGTGTAGTAATATTTAGATTCAGTCCGCGAAATGACAACGTGAACAAGCCCTACATCGTATTCCGTAACAATGTCCCCTACGACAGCATGCGGGATCGTTCTCACGCGAAATTCAAGGGGTCTCTCTGCGGGCTTCTTTTTCTTTCCTCCTAAAGGCAAATTAATTTGAGGAAGTTTAAGTTTCATGCTTTTAAATGCGATCGTGGTTTAAAAGCAAAACTTTGATTGTTTTACATGAGCGAAGAAGAAAAGAAGCTTGAAGAATTATTAAAGCAAGGATTAGTTTCTTTGCACGAAAAAGAAAAGAACGGGCACAAAACGGAAAAAGGCGTGTATTATCCTTCCGCGCTCGGTTCTTGCTTACGAAAACAGTATTACACTTATACGTTAGGAGAACGCGTTTCTTCTGAAGAACTAGTTATTTTCGCGACAGGCAAAGGCGTTCACCAAACTATTGCGAAAGCGTTCGGCGAGGTTGCGACAATAGAAAAAGTAGAAGAAAACGTTTCACTCGAGGTTTCACCTGCAATAAAACTCAAAGGAAGAATAGACCTTCTCATTGCGGACTACGAAGGAAAGAAGTATTTGATTGAAGCGAAAAGCACGAGCAAAACTCCCGACGCACCTTTCGAAGAACACGTTTTGCAATTACAAGTATACATGCAGGCTTTGAATTACAACGAAGGGTTTGTATTGTATTGGAATAAAGTTACAGGAGAAATCAAAGTTTTCAAGGTCACAAAAAATGAAGAAGTCCTAAAAAACATTTTTGAAAGGGTCAAAAAGCTGGATTATTACGTTTCAAAAAATATCCCTCCAGAGCCTGAAGCAATACTCAAAGGAAGATTTTGGGAGTGCGAGAAATGTCCTTTCTTAGAACTTTGCATACGATAAAAAGTTTTTTAACTAACCATGCTTATTTGACTTTTCAAACACTGCTTTCGTAACCATAGGCATGATTATAACATTATGCGATGGGACAGGAACATAATTAATTTCGCGCGCACTCTGAGGTTGTGAATTCAAAGCTCCAACATCCTTAACAACATACTTGAATGTTGAATTGCCCGAAGGTGGAAAGATCATAAGGTAAGACCCTGTCTTATTTAAAACATAAGACGTAATATTCTTTTCTTCAATAACGCCTAAGAACGAAGAATTTGTCAACACGCGTTCATGCGAAACAAACAAAGGCACAAACGTTTCATTCTTTGCTACAAAGGTTTGATTGCCGATTTTGATAACGTGAAACGGGATTGAAAGGTTCAAATAAACTACTCCATCATACACGCCAATCGTTCCTATCACAATTTCAAAAGACCGTTTATGAATCTTTCCAACAGGCGCAATAGGTAAGCTCGTGTTGAAAAGCCATGCTTTTTTCAAACCAAAAGAATGTGTCTTAGGATTCAAAAGAACGACCTTCGCATGATTTCCGACGGGTTGCGCGAAAGTCGGCGAACTAACGAACAATAACCCGAATAATAAGATAACAATTACGCCTTTTAACAATCCAATACGCGCGCTCATGCTTTTAAATGAAAAAGCCATTTAAAAACCACGAATCAGCCTGTGGTAAAGGAATAGTTTTCGTAATAAGGAGGCATTGAAAGAACACGGAACGAAAAGACTTCATTCGGAGGCACTGTGAGAATTAACGAAACATTCTTACCGTTCACTAACGCAAGCACACCTTCATACTCAAACGTCACACGCTCGCCTGGATAAATAACGTAAGAAGAAAGACCCGATTTGAAAGACATATTCGAAGACGCAAATTGTGAAACAAACGAAAGAACATGACGCGGGCTTGGAAACGCAACAAGCTGTGTCCCGTTCACAAAGAAAAGAACTGGCAACGAAACTTCAACACTCTTATGAACATTCCACTTCACGCTGAAATAGTTTTGCGATTTGTTTAAGGTAAAATCGAAAACACTCCTAAGAGTTGTATTCCACAAAGTTTGCACTGAAATTGCATAAACCGTCACAGGCTCGTTCCCCACGTTCTTCAGAGAAATGTAAAAGACCGTCTCGTTCCCACGCGAATAAAGGCTTACTGCCTCAAGGGTAAGATTCGCACTTTCTCTCTCAAGTTCTTCTGCAAGATGCTTCGGAATAACGAATACTTGCCCTACATTCATTTTTTGCGAAACGTTCACTTCTTTCGCTGTGAAAGGCATCGCGAAAACAACAGGCGTAAGAATGAAACGCAAACTCTGTCCCGCATAAGTAACAACAACGTGAGGTCGCAAATCAATCAACGCGCCTATTGTCCCGTTCACGAGAGAAATGTTCGTAATAGGAATTTTCAAAACTGAACTAGGAACAAAAACGGAATACTTAGAACCGTTTATTTCAATCGTTACGCTTGAAACAAAAAGACGTATCTGATTCACGCTAACGTTCTTCGGAAGCGAGAACGTCGCGATAATCTTTGAAACGTTTACGAGCGAAAGCAAATTCACAGAACCACTTTCGTTTGCGAAATAAGGCGAAGAATTAGTTATCAGCTCGACGCGTGAATAATTCAAAAACAAAGCCGACGTGCCCGTTGGAACGAAAGGTGGGTCAGTAAGTGCAACTGCAAAAGAAGATAAAGAAGCACGCGTTGAAGCCGAAGTAGTCGAAACAGACGTCGAGGTTGAAGAAGGAGCTTTGGAAGGTTGAAGCGAAAGCATAAAATAACCTACTACACCTCCTAATACAATAAGCCCGACAATTAAGAAAGCAAGCAAACTTTTCGTGTTCATGAACTTTAATAAAAAAGCCCTTTAAAAACCAAAAAGCTCGTTCTTTTGCAAAAAACTATAATGTAAACTAAAATAAAACTAAAAATGAAAAAAAGGGGAAAAAATAATAATAAAAAATCATGCTGGGACAGGGAAATAAGAAAAAGATGGAGTAATGTCAAAAGCTTGTTCAGGCGAATGACCGTGAAGTTCTACAATATCAAGTCCTAGAGCACGGAGTTCTTGAATAAGATTTGAAACATTTTCTGTTTCTCCTTCTTTTATCGGGGTTTTATTTTTGTAAAATTTGCTCCTTTTTGTTGTAATATGTCCATGATTGTCCACGAACATATTAATGTACGGACTTTTTACCTTGTAAATTTTGCCGAGTTTAAGAACCAACACTAATGGGACGAATTGCCCTTGTCGCCATGTCCCAGCCACATAACCTATTCTCTCTGTATCTATCATTTGCCATCTTATCCTGTGATATGATTTTCCTTTTTAAACCAAAAGAGCCGTTCTTTTGCAAAAAATTAGTGGACTTTATCTAACCAAAATAAATAAAAAAAACGAAAACTTAAAACAGCGTTCTGAATGCTTCTTTCAAAGCTTTTGTCCTTGAAAAGAAACATACTCTAAACTAAACATCAATCAAAAATAAAACAAGAAAAAACCAAAAAATTCCAAAAAACTCATGCAAACATATTACTTTCGCGCTTAAACCCTTGCGCTTCTATAACTTTCACGAACGACTTGATAAGCTCCACGTCCTCTTTCTTTTCAAGCGTAGCGAGAGAATTGAGCATCATTTCGGCCCTTCTTTCGCTATTATATATGTCGTCCTTCACGTTATTATAATTAGAATGCTCTTTAAAAGCAGAGGGATACTTTACCTCAGATACAGGAGCCGGGGCCGGGATTCGAACCCGGGAATAACGGGTCTCAGCAAACGATGAGCATGGCTACATTATTACTGCAGCCCGCCGCCTTGGACCGCTCGGCCACCCCGGCCCATTATTAAAAGGGTTACAAAAATATTTAAATTTCATTTAAATTAGCTGACTTAACAATCTTTACTTTATTTATGTCAATACAAACATAAACTTCACTATTCTCATCAAATTTTTCTTCTGAAAATATATTTAAGATTTTATCATAAATTTTTACAGAATATAGAAAACCGCGTGATGTTAAACTAACATCAACAATTTTCCCTAATAAAAAATTATCACAGCATTTACTAATGCAAATTTTAGCATCTTCAGGTCTAAAGGCTGCATAAACTTTATCATCGTAATTATTTTTTAATTTATAAAATAAATTTTCAAAGCCATTAAAGGAATTAATCCCTATTATATTAGAATAGCCCAAATACTCTGAAAATTCTAAGGTTTTTGGATTATTAATTATATCAACCGGATTGCCCATCTCAATTATTTTACCTCTATACATAAAAAAAAGTTTCGTAGATAATTCAAAAGCGTCCTCAATAAAATGGCTTACATGTATTATGGTTGTTGTTTTTAACTTTGTAATTTTCTTCAATACATTCCTTAAATTCTTTTTAACATTTGGATCCAAATTAGAAAGAGGTTCGTCCAACAATAAAATTTTAGGCTCAACAACCAATGCCCTAGCTATAGAAATTAATTGCTGTTGTCCCCCGCTTAATTCTTTTGGCTTTTTATTTAAAAGATCTTCTATATTTAAAATATTTGATATCTCTTTAATTCTTCTTTCTCTTTCAGTCTTATTTAATTTCATCAGTTTAAGGCCATATTCTATATTAGATTTTGCGTCCATATTATTAAAAAGAGAATAGCTCTGAGTAACATAACCTATTTTCCTCTTTTCTATTGGTAAATCAGTTATATCTTTACCATATAATATAATTTTACCAGATAATGGCCTGTAAAATCCTAGTATTGATCTAAGCAATGTTGTTTTTCCACTTCCGTTTGGCCCTGCTATAACATAGTATCCATATTCCTCCAATCCTAAATTTATTGGGCCTAAAACAAAATTTTTTAGTTTTATAGTTAAATTTTGTATTGTTAGAGCTTCCAATTCATTCTCTCCTCAAGTTCAAAATTAGCCTAAAAATAATAAATATCCCAATTACTATTACCAATAATGCAGCAGAAAATTTTACTGCATCTATTAATCCTAAGCCTACATAACTTTCATAAATATATACAGAAGAGGGATAAACTGTTGTTTTGCCTAATAATACATAATAAGCTACAATAAATAAAGCCCCTGCCTCTGATGTTGCTCTAGCCCATGTTAAAAGAGCACCATTTGCAACAGATCTCCATATATTTGGCAAAATTACATTAAAGAAAGTCCTCATTTGAGAAGCGCCCAAACTCCTTGATATAAGTTCTATTTCAGGATCTATCATTTTTATTGAAGATTCTATAATTCTAATTGTATACGTTGAAGAGAGATAGGAAACAGCTAATATAGCCCCCAATAATGTATCTAAGACGTTAATCCCAAATTTATGCAAAAAAGGGCCTAAACCGTATTGAGATGAAAAGGCTAATACTATCATTATTCCTACTACAACATGAGGTATTACTATTGGTATATCTATGATAGTTTCTATTACACTCTTAAACTTAAATTCATATCTAGCTATTATATAACCCAAAGGTAAACCAAATATTACAGCAAATATTGCTGCTGTAGTAGATATAATTAAGGTAACGTAGACAGCTGAAAGAAATGAAACATTTTTTAACGATGATATTATACCTTTACTTCCTACCAATAAAAGAACTGTAATTGGATATATAAAAAACAGTAAAAATATTAAAGAAAAAAGAAAAGAAAAAATAAAAAATAATTGTATTCTCCTCAATTCTTTCACTCATGGGAATATGCTCATCAAATTGGTTTGATTAATTGGAATAACAAAGGGTTTAATTATAGATGGCACGCTCGAATAATTTCCATAGACTACTCCGGGCACTATGGGTTGTATGCCATAATTCTTTAATACTTGTTGTCCTTGTGGGCTGTATAATAATAGAATGAAGTTAATTGCCGCTTGAGGATTAGGCGCATATTTAGGTATAGTTATTGTATATACAACGGGATTGCATGTAAAAGTCTTAGTTTGACCTAACTCTGACCAAGTAACATTGACGTTATGGTAATAGTTTACATAAGATAAATTTCCTAGGTTTATTAATGGTGGTAAAGTTATGTATGTAATATTATATCCTTCACTTTGGTAGCTCTCTGTTTGAGGCAATGCATTAGACATGTATGCAGATAATATAAAAGGTATTGAATTGTTTGTTGCCATCAATGTTAACAAATCTGTCTCAGTATTTCTCATTTGATATTTCGAAGGGTTATTGTAAACTGAATCATATAAATACGATGCATTATTGAAAAATGATAAACCCGCTAGCTTCAAGACGCATTGTGCTTGGTACCCGCTAGGATCTGTAAATGGATTGGACACTCCAACAACTATAGATGGATTTAAAGCAATAATTGAAAATATCTCCTTCCACGTCTGGTTCCATTGACTTGATAAAGGTTGCATATTTTGAGACTCTTTCCACAAACTATATACTTGCCTTCCTGATGCTGTTTGCAAATCAACAATTATAACCATTTGAGTTACCCCAAAAGCTATTTCATAATTAGCTACATTTGGAAATAAAACAGATGGAATTGTTGTTGTGTCTGCAGAAGCAACTATACTAAATTCCTTAGTTGTATTTTCATTTTGTGCAACTTCTCCGCTACCCTTAAACATAGGAGTTCCGACGCTTAATCCTGCATTATATTCATTTAACAAATTAATTAATTTACCAAAGGCAAACTTTAATGTACCAGCAGCTCCTACTGTGAATACGCTTAATTGTTGAGTAGTTGTAGTCTTAGTTGTTTTTGGTGCAGCATAGTAACCTATACTAGCTCCTATTACTAATCCTACTATTAAACCTGTTATCAAATAAATCCAAACGCTTGCCATTTTTTTCCCTAAATATTTATAATATGTTAATTCATAAATGAATTATTGTATCGATTATCAATATATAAAAATTATTTGGTTTCATTTCTCAAATATTGCTCTATTGCCTTCCTTATAACCTCACTTCTATTACTTTTTGTTCTTATAGTCATCTTATCTAATTTAAACAACGTATCTGTATCTATTCTAAAACTCACTATTCTTAATTCTTCTACTTTTCTATTTAGTTCACTCATAGTCTCACCGATCATAAGTAATACCTATGATCCTTTTTAGCAACCCGAGTATAAACATAACTATACAATTAATTGAAAATAATAAAATTTTACCGAAAGTATTCTAAAGAAAAGGTTAAATTTCAAACATACTTCTCAATTAACAATGGGCCGCCGTAGCTCAGGAGGTTAGAGCGCCGGACTCATACGGCCTTTAACCGAAATCGATAAAGCCTGGGTAATCCGGAGGTCCCGGGTTCGAATCCCGGCGGCGGCATTTTTAAAAAAAAAATTAATAATATATGTTTACTATAGACTTTAACAGAAACGGCGCATATAAACCAATAATTATTAATGCTAAAGCTGAAATAATTAAAGCTGCTGTATACCCTTTTCCAACAGTTATCTTATTTTCACCTTTAGACAATATCTCTCTTGATGCTATTATATAATACACCGCGCTTATTCCACTGTTTATTAACGCTATCAATACAAGCCATATACTATAACCGGATGCCGATAAAAACAAATAAAGCTTCCCCCAAAATCCTAACAATGGTGGTATTCCTAAAAGACTGAAAAGTAATATTGAAGCAGATATGGCTGCAGCTGGATTTGAAGAAAGTAATCCGTGCAAATCGCTCAATTCTCTTTTTGTCTTTCCGACGAAAGCAAATAAAGGCGTCTTTGCAATACCATACGCTATTGATTGTAAAGCAACAGCAAATAAGGCCAATCTTAGAAGACTCATTTCTGAGTTACCTGAAAAATACGCTGCAGCAGCTATGGCTGCAAAAATATAACCAACTTGAGCCATGCTGCTATATGATAATATTACTTGGAAATCTCTTGTTGTTAAAGCAGCTATATTACCATAAATCATAGTTGCAACTGATAAGAACGCTATTAAAAGAGCTGCGTAACCTGCTATTGAACTTATACCATTAATGGAAGATGTCATTATAATTATTGACCTCGTTATAACGGCTATGAATCCTAACTTAATTATACCTGCAACAAATGATATGCCTCTACCATCTCCTCTTCCATATACGCTCGGTAGCCACCAATGGAATGGGAATAGACCTACCTTAAATCCTAACGCTGCAATAAGCAACAAGATTGTTAGTCCAGCAACGCTAAAACCAAATTTTGTTGTAGGAACTAAAGAAGTTAATAAGAAGTTGCTAGAATCAGGCCTTGGAGATATTGCAAATGTTGCTACCCAGAAGGCTAATATTAAAGTACCTATCATACCTACCATAATATACCTTATAGACGCTTCCTTGCTTTCTTTTCCATCAGGTAAAGAAACAAATACATAGCTGGCAACAGAAACTAAAAGCCATGATGCCAATATCATTAATGCATCTGTAGATCCTGATAAGAAAAACAGACCAAATAATACTAGAGGTATTAAACTATATAGTGCAGGTCTGCTAGACCATTTAAGTCCGTCATTGCCTATTGCAACTATGTAAATTATAGATGCTATCGATGAACCTAGCAATATAAGAGAAGTGAAAGAATCTTGAATTACTAATCCATTATAAAATACAATGTAATTTCCAAAGCTAGCATATAATGATAATATTGATACAACAAAAAATGTACCTATTCCTACAATTCCTATTATTGCAGGCCATTCACTTTTATCATTCTTTACACCTAATATAGGAGAAATTAAACCCATTGCTAGTGTAAGATATAAGAAAAATTCAATAATTCCTTTTTCCCACATCATTTATCACCATCCAAAGAATACAATCAATATTACAATACTAGCCATAATTATGTAAAGGGCTATTAAATAATCAGTCCTCCCTCTGAAAAATGCCCTTAATCCTTTCGATGCTAATTCGCCAGCCTTAGGTATAACGTAATGGTAGAACAGATCTATGGCTGTGTTGATAACTCCCATTAACCATGATAGGCCCATGAATGAATATAAAAACAAATAATAGATAGCTGAGTTTATGAACCACCTATCATATAAGAAAGTATGTAATGATTTTAGAACAGAGCTTCTATCTAGCATACCCATAAAGTCATACCTTCTTAAATAGAGGTAGGCTATTATTGCAAAGTCTATAACAATCAATGTAGTTATAATAATTGTTGAAGCATCAACAACTACATTAAATACTGGAGATGCTTGTATACCAAGGGTTTCAAATATCCCTATTTCTAATCCCTTACCTGTATAGAACCATAAAATACCTAAAATAAGTGCTGCTAAAGCCAATATTGTATATGGGGCAAGCATTAATACTGGCGCTTCATGCAAATGATGTTCTTTAGGCTCTTGATATGGTGGGGAATGGAATACCCTTATAATTAATCTAGATATATAAGCCGCCGTGAAAAACACTGCCAAAACTGCGAATATGTAGATTCCTAAATAGCCAGTTTTCGCAACGTTTTCTAAAACTAATTCCTTTGCAAAGAAACCGCTAAACGGAGGTATTGCTGCTAAGCTAAGGCCTGCCAACCACATTGATACTGTTGTTATTTTCATATATTTAGAAAAGTTACCCATGTTATCGATAAATCTGCTATCAGTTGCATGCAGTGCATAACCAGCTATTAAAAATAGTGCAGCTTTAAATATTGCGTGGGCTAAAAGCATTGCTATGCCTGCTAGTTCTGCATCTGCCATAGCTGCATAATTATGCGTTACAACAAATAATCCTCCTGCTGCCACAGCTAATATCATATACCCTAAGTATTCAGCAGTTGAATAAGCTAAAATTAATTTAAACTCATTGCTTACTATAGCCATAGTTGCCATAATAAATACTGTTGTAACAGCTAAACCAGCAACTATATAGAAATATTCCTGTGTTTGCGTCACTGCTAAAGAACTTGCAGCTATAGCGCCAACGAAGAATATTGGAGCAAAACGCAATACATAGTAAACGCCTGCTTTAACCATTGTTGCAGCGTGTATCAATGCTGAAACAGGTGTTGGACCTGTCATAGCTGTTACTAACCATTCGTGGAACGGGAATTGTGCACTCTTAGCTAATGCACCGAGTGTAAATATGAGCAAAAATGCAGTTAGCATTCCTTTAGATGCTAGTAAACCCATCCAAGTGCCTGCAGTAGAGGCTATAGTAGGAATGCTAAAGCTATTTGCAATGAAAAATAATGAGGTAAATCCAACTAGGAAACCTACATCACCGACCCTAGTAAACAAAATAGCTCTTATACCGCTCGTGCTTGGCTCGAAATACATTGGTAATCCTAATGCCTTTCTTCCTGGGACTCCTACCCAATACTCCTCTTCATCAGTATACCAATGACCTATTAACGCATAGCTTGCAAGGCCTGTTCCCTCCCATCCTATAAACATTAATATCATATTACTTGCAGTCACTAACAAAAGCATGCTGCCAACGAAAAATGATATAAAGAAGAAATATCTTTGAACTCCCCAATCTTTTTTCATATATTCTATGCTATATACTGCTATCAAAAAGCTTAGCCATGAAACTATTGTAGACATAATTGCTCCTAAACCATCCAAATATGTACCAATTTTAATTTTAAGAAGGCTTACCCAATACGATGATGTCTCGGCAACTATTATTTCATGCTTTATTAAAACATCGTATAATGCTACTGAAGATATTATTGATGATATAAATATGCTCAAAACGCTTATTATATCATATACTTTTTCATTTCTGACATTTAATAGCCATAATAAGGCTAAAATACCTGCTCCTATAAATGGAGAAAGCCATATTGAACTCCATTCAAACCAATTTGAATATACAGTAATCATTTTAATCACCTACCTAAAAATGATATTATAAAAGTTATTACCGATGTATTTAGGCTTGATATAAGAGGATTTATAAACAAGAAAAACACAAAACCAAATATAGCAACGCCTAATATAGACAATTTAAAGACATCTATGCTTTCCTTACCTTCTATTTTACTTCTAGATTTGCCATAGAATATCCTCCTCATCATTATAAACGAATATGCACCTGTTAATGTTAGAGAAACTATAAGCAACGCAGTAAAACCTATAAGAGAAGCCAAATTATTTAACATATAAGATTGAACTAATCCCATAACAATTAATATTTCACTCCACATACCGACACTAGGCGGCAATCCTGTTAAATTCATAAATCCAAATAGAGCTAAAGCAGCAGTTAAAGGATATTTTCTGGCAAGCCCTCCCATTTTAGTTATATCCCTAAGATTTTTAAGCTCTGTAATAAACACTCCTGCGGACATGAATAATATTGCCTTACCTATGGCGTGAGATAAATATATCAGCATAGCCCCAATAATACCATATGATGTCAACGTAGCTAATCCTAATAACATATAGCCCATCTGGCTTATGCTAGAATACGCTAAAAATCTCTTAAAGTCTTTTTGCCTTAAAGCAACTAGTCCTCCGTATATTATTGTAACAAATGCGAGACCTAACAAATACGGCCTCCAACTTAGCATAGTAGTTGGGAAAAACTGGAAAACAAATCTAGCAATAGCATATCCGGCAAGGCCTATCAAGTTTGGTGATAATAAGGCTGAAATAGGCGTAGGCGCTTCTGCATGTGCATATGGCAACCACATGTGAACTCCAAATACTGCCATCTTAACGAAGAGACCAATGAGCATTAAAAGAGCTATAACTGTTGTTGCGCTACCCAATATAGCTTCTTCAGACCCTACAGGGACTAAAGAACCATTTGATAGTGTCATATAATTGAATGAACCAACTAAATACCCAAAGTATAAAATACCTGTTAATAATAATACTGCTCCAATGTGGGTCCAAACAAAATAAAGTAGAGAAATCTTTTTCCTATCACCGTAACCGTAATATGCAATTAATAAAAATGATGAAATTAATGTACCTTCTAAAAATACGTAAAATTCAATTAAGTTGCTAGAATAAGCTATTCCAAGCATTGTAACTGCAAATATATTATATAAGAAAGCATATGCACCTAAATTAGGAACCCTTTCATTCTCTTCCCTCATTTCTTCAATCCTTTTGGTCATATATTTTATGCCATAAAATGATACAAAAGCTGTAACTATTGATATACCAATTACAATAGGTGCAGATAAACCGTCTATGCCAAGATAAAAGGTTCCTATCCTGTATGACATAAAATTAATATATACGGGGTCGACTATACTTTTAGATATTTCTCCAGTTGCGTAATAAGATAATACTAACGCTAGTGGGACTAATAATACAAATCCTGACAAGTATATTAAAGCTTTGACGGCACTCTCATATTTACCGAGGAGCCAAGCCAATATACCAAGCAATATCGGCAACAAAATAGTTAACCATAAAGCTGGAAACGATAACAACACCATCAAACACCTCCTTCTTCAAGATCTTCTGAACTAACTGATTTGGATTGTCTCATATATGCTACCAAAATGGAAACTACTACTATTACTTCTGCTGAAACAACACTTATTATAACTATACCAAAATAAGTTGCCATTACGGCATTAAAAGATAATAAGGATAAAACCAAAACCAATAAACCATTAAATATTACTTCTATAGATAGGAGCTGCCTAAATAAACTTCTAGACGAAGTAACACCGTATGCTCCTATACCTATAATTATTGCTGATACCATCATAACTATAACTCCAGTCAATTGATCTATAATTATCATTCCTTTTCCCCCCTCCTTGCTATGCTTATAGCTTCAACCAATGTAGCTGCCTGGGCAATAATTATTAATGCTATTACTGGCAAGTAATTAGACAAAAGACCTGATGCAGCTTGAGTAACTGAAACGTATTCTGGATATGAATACAAATTATAGAGTTTTCCAGCTATTGCTATTATACCTATTGTAACAGCTATTGCAGATGCTGCAGCAAAACCCAAAAAGGGTTCCTTAGATTCCCTTCCTCTAACGCCTATCATTGAAATTGCTATTATTATAAACATAACAGCTGCCCCTACATAAACCAAAACCAGATATGCAGATACTATTCCGAATCCTAACAATGCAACTAATGCAGCTATTAAAGATGCTAAAACTGCCAGCATTGAGCTAGCATAAACTAAGTCTTTTACTTTAATAACATAATATGCTGATATTATAGCTGCAACTCCCAATAATAAAGCAAATAATGGCAAAGAAAGTGTGGGATTCATTGGCTTGCACCTCCTTTATTAATTGACTTAGGCTCAGGATTACTTGCTTGCTGTTGATTACTTGCTTGCTGTTTTGTTGTATCTGGCTTAGTTTGCTCCACTGGTTGAGCAGTTACTTTTTCCTCTTGCCTTAATTTTACCAAACCTCTTTTCTCATCAAATACATATCTAATTGGTACACCTTCTTTCGCTGAAATATTTTCCGGTTCTTTTTGAAAATCTTCTAAGGATAATATCATGTCACGCATGTTCATATAAACCAAATCATGATATGGAACATGATATAATGCCTCTGTTGGGCAAACATCTACGCAATAACCACAAAATATGCACCTATTATAATTTATAACTGGGAACTTTTTGACCATCTCTTTCTTTAACCTTTTATCAAAAACTTTTACAGATAGCATCTTCATTGCTCTAGCCGGGCAGATTCTAGCACATGAAGAACAACTAATACACTTGTCTTGGATTAAAACTATAAATCCCCTATAACCTTGCCTTAATTTTATATATTCATGAGGGTATAACAATGTAATCCTATTAGGGTCAAAGAAATACTTTAAACCTATAGCTAAAGCTCCTATGTTACCTGCAAAAACCCTACCTAACGGATTCTTTTTAGGATTCCTCTTTAAAGCAACTTTTGCCGGCATTTAATTCACCTCATATAACTCCAAAATACGCCTCTGCTAAGCCTAAACCAAATGCAGCTAATGTTAAGGGTATCAGAATTTCCCATGCTATCCCTAAAGCCTGATCAACTCTATACCTTCCATAAACGCTTCTCAAGAAACTCATTATAGCCATAACTATTAATGCCTTTATCGATACAATAAGGCTTGGTATAAAGTATCCAGTAATTATTCCCGGTACTGGTTTATATGGTGCCCAGCCTCCTAAAAATACTAGAGCAATTAAGATGCTAAAGACCCACCTTTTTATATAACCTCCTCCCATATTAAGCCCATATAATAATCCAGTGTATTCAGTGTAAGGACCTGCAACTAACTCACTTTCTGAATCTGGTATCTCAAATGGGAATCCGCTTGTTGACATTAATACAGCTATGAAAACAGCTAGCAGAGCTATTGGATTCAATAATCCTAACCATTTTCCGGACATTTGCATATTTACTATATTTACTATGTTAAAGGATTGGGTCATAGCTGCAGCAGATAAAAATCCTAAAACTGCAATCAACTCATATGCTGTTATTATGAAGGACTCTCTTATTCCTCCAACAACGGCAAATTTATTATTACTTGCCCATGACATCAAAACTACAAACAACGGAGACAATGTGCTTAATGCTACCGCTATTAATAAGCTATAATCAGGCGGTATTGGAAAATAAGTCCTGATTGAAGTTAAAGGAACTGCCTCTAAAGGTAATAGAGCCAAAATTATCATTACTATAGGTGATAATATATAAGGCAATGCATCTACTGTCTCAGGAATAATAATTTCTTGCAATGCGTATCTAGTTAAATCAGCAACCAGCTGTATAGCCCCTCCAATCCTTGGGGCAATTTCTCTCGGCCCATACCTCATCTGCACAAATGCCGCAGCTTTTCTTTCAAACCATATTATAAACAAAGCAACTAATAGGGCTGCAATTAATCCAGGTATAATTAAATACTGGTATACTGGAGGATAAAATATTATATCATCAATTATTACCCTATAAACTAAATACCATACATTCATAAAAATCACCTATCCCATTCCGGTGGGAAATAATCAAAGCTACCATATATTGCTGGTAGATCCATTAACCTATGACCTGGCATTAAGTATTTGAACGCTATCACATTCCTGAAAGAAGGTGACACAACTCTTACTCTATACGGAACGTCCTTTCCATCGCTTTCTACATAATAAACCATTTCTCCTCTTCCTGCCTCAACTCTTGCAAAAGCTTTTCCTGGAGGTACTTTGAGAGAAGCAAACAACGGCATCAGCTTTATCCTATATTTGCCAGCATATTCTATTTGGCCTGTATAAACATCTTTATATAATTTTGGAGCAGTCTTCCAGAACTTCTCATGCATGAAGTTTTCCCTTGGATGCTTTTCAAGCCAGTCAACAACTTTATCAATTATGTTAAGGCTCTGCCTCATTTCTTCTATCCTTGCCCATGCTCTTGCTAAAGAGTCCCCTTCTTCAAAAACAGGTATTTCAAACTCTAAATCTCCGTAGGCTTCATATGGATCGTTAAGTCTTACATCATATCTTACACCGCTAGCCCTCAAATTAGGACCTACAATACCTAATTCAGTTGCTAAATTCTTTGACATTACTCCAACATTTTCTAACCTGCTCCTTATATTTGGATTATTTAAGAAAATCTTTGCGTATTCATTAAGCCTGTTCCTCATATACCTAGTAGCCTTCCTAGCTCCTTCCGGAAAATCATCTGGTATATCTCTTCTCACTCCACCAAAAACAGGATACGAATGAGTTAACCTAGCGCCAGACATTTGCTCTGCTAAATCAACAAACACTTCTCTATCTCCAAATGCCCACATATAAAGTGTGGAATGCCCTAAAAATACTCCAAATATACCTGTGCCATATAGATGGCTAGCTATCCTATTTATTTCACAAAGTAATGTCCTTAAATACCTTGCTCTTTCAGGAGGTTCTGTGCCTAATAATTTTTCTACAGCTTCAACATATGGAAGAGTTATATTACATGCATCAAGTATTGCCATCCTTTCAAATAAAGGAATATTCTTTATCCAATCCCTACCTTCTGCTAGCTTTTCCATTGTTCTGTGGACAAATCCGATATCAGGATCTACTCTTACCATTATATCTCCATCTACTTCTACTATAATTCTCATATGTCCTGAACCAGGATGAGCTGGTCCTATGTATACTTCATAGGTGTTCTTAGACAATTCACTAATTTCCATGCCAGGTAAATGAGGAATTCCGGAACTACTTGCTTCCATAATATCACCACCATTTATTTGTATTATATGCTATATAATCAGCTTCTATATCATCGCTCTCTTCTTTAACAACATAGTCCTTTCTTAATGGTTTCAAAGCCGCTATTACAGGAGTTAACAATAGCAAACGCAGATCTGGATGGTCATCAAATACTATACCAAAGAATTCGTAAACTTCTCTTTCTTGAAATTCTGCACTTACCCATATTTTAGATAAGCTTGGAACATGAGGGTTATCTCTATTAATTACAGTTGATAATCCTATAATATATTTTGAAAGCTCTTCATTTAAATAGCTTGAAATATGATATGTTATCTTAAATTGTTTTTTTCCTATATAATCAACTGCTGTAACAGATTTCACGTGATCAAATCCAGAATCCTTTAGTTTCTTAGCAGAATCTACTAACTTATCTGTTGATACCAATACGTCTAAATACCCTTTGTTTTGCTCAATGCTAATTATATTATCCTTTAACACATTTTTAAGTAAATCTTGTATTGATATCAACTTTTTCACCTCTCCAACCACACAAATCCTCCTTAGGAATGATATTTTTCATATCCTCACGCTTTGCTTCCTTTAGCCAATTAGTCGCTATAGATTTATTCCTTAGCAATTTTTGCAATTCAATAATTGACCTTGATACTGCCTCAGGCCTTGGAGGGCATCCAGGTATGTAAATATCTATGGGTATGACTTGCCATGGCCTAACTATATTATAGCTGTTATAGAATATTCCTCCATCTAATGAACATGCACCCATAGCAATTGCGAACTTAGGATAAGGCATTTGATCCCAAGTAATCCTAACAGAGCAAGCCATCTTCTTTGTAACAGTACCTTCTACAATAATTAAGTTTGTTTGCCTTGGAGAAACCCATGGAAGAGATCCATACCTTTCGTTATCAAATCTGGGTCCCCATGCAGCTCCTATTTCACATCCGCAACAACTAGTCATTAAGTGAACAGGCCATAAGCTAAATGCATTAGCCCAATCAACCATCTTTCCAATAGTTCCTTTTAAAAGAGTCTTTTTGGCCATCTCAGCAACAGTATCTAAATCTCCTATAAAGACTCTACCTTTTTCCTCCCCATTCCCTTTTTCCTCATTTTTACTCATATTCATAAATCACCTCAATCTAATATCCACTTCTTAATTTTTTTAGCCTCATATGCTGCATATGCTAACAAAGGCGCAAATACTAAAACTAATACTAAGTATAATAGAAGGGCATGAAATATTAATGTTTTAGGAACAATAGTTATAAAGGTTAGAAGAACAACAGCAGGCTCCATAGCTAAGAACATGACTAAATATCCAAAATACTGGAAAGAAACTTTTCCTTTACCAACTCCTTTCGGTGGGTTAGCAGATTCAAAAGGTAATTTCTTATAAGGCTCTGTTTTCTCTACTTCCTCACTAGCCTTTAATAGCCATTTCAAAAGATATATTACCGCAACTAATAACAAGAAAACAACTATTGGCACTACTATCATTGAGTTCGCGCTTATTACAAATGTATTATAGGCTATTGACAAATTAAATCCACCCTTCACGTATCAAATAAGTGTTAGTAGTTTTATTTATTTTTTTATTTTTGCATTGTATAGTTGTTTTTGAATAATCTTTATAAACTGTTTTTGAAGAAACAAAAATAATATCCTCCTAGATAAAAAACTTGAATGTAAAAAACGTAAAAATAAAAGGAAGAGGCATAACAAAAACTATGGGGAGAAAATTGGTAGAAAGAGTTCCGCCTGAAGCTGAGGCAAAATATAATAAATATTTGCAGTTAAGAGATTCATATAATGTTATAGTCCAAGAAAGGATGAATGCAGAATCATCACTAGGAGAAATTGAAAAAGTATTAGAAAAATTAAAACTATTGGGACCTGATGCAGAACTTTACAAAATGACAGGATTTGTCTTAGTAAAGAGCAAGAAGGAAGATTTAGAGAAAGAGCTGGAAACTAAGAAGGAGGACTTAGAATTAAGGATAAAAGCACTTAAAAATCAGGAATCCATGGTAAAAGAGCAAATAGACAAGATTGCAGTTGAATTAAAACAATTGCTATCAGGTATTGGGAGCCCTGTGAGCAAAGGAGGAATTGGGGGAGCGGGTAGTTAAGAATAGGTAATTATTTTGATAAAAACCAATTCACAAAATTTTTTATCAGAATTCATCGAAGAAATAAACAACGGCAAAATAGGTATTTCTTTTCATTCTAATGCAGATTTAGATGCCTTAGCCTCTTCTTTAATTATATATCAAATATGTAAAAAGTATAATGATAATTGTTGCATCGATACAAAACCTGGTTTATCAAAGGAATCAAAAATAGCATTAAAAGAATTAAATATTAATATTAATGAATGCAATTCGGATTATGACAAACTAATTATTTTAGATGCAGGAGGTATAGAACAGGTCTCAGAAATTATTTCTAAACCAAGAAGAGGGGTTTTGATATTAATAGATCATCATTCTGAAGGGGAATTACATAAAAACTCAAAGTTGTATTATATAGATAGCGAAGCTTCCTCAACAACAGAAATAGCTGTTACGTTTTCAAACAAATTGAATCTTTCATTTAATGAAAGTATTTCAAACTTAGCCATATTGGGCATAATATTTGATAGCAACAAATTAGAAAGGGCTAGAAAAAATACATTTGAATCCTTAGTTTTTTTAACAGAGCATGGAGATTATAAAAAATCCATATCTATATATTACAATATTATTAGATCTTTTGAAGAGGACTTTTCAGTTAGAATTGCAAAACTTAAAGGCCTTTCTAGACTATTAGTTGGAAAAGCTTGCGGGAATTTAATTGTTGCCTTAACGGAAATAGGTTCTTACGAATCTTTAGTGTCAAGCAATATTATACAAAACGGGGCTGACGTCGTTTTCGTTATAAAAAATAAAGAGAGTAATAATAGCAGAATTTCTATTAGAATTTCCGACAGAGCTTTGTTATATGGGATAGACGCATCTTATATTGCCAAGATATTAGGGGAAAAGTTTCAAGGGGAAGGTGGAGGTCATAGAGGGGCTTCAATAGTTTCCCTTCCAAAAAATGTTGATATTGAAAAGGAAAAATTTTTCAGTTATTTAATCAATTTTATAAATGGCGTGTGCAACAAAAGTGAAATAAAAAATGGAAGCAAAAAAGTATAGAGTTTATGCAGATTCTAGAGAAGAAACATCTGGTGTGCCAAAATTATTAGAATCGATGGGCATTATGGTAATTAGGAGACAATTAGAAGAAGGGGACTATATGATACCTGAAGGGATAATTATAGAAAGAAAAAGTGCTCCTGACTTTGTAAAATCTTTATTTGATGGAAGATTATTTGAACAGGCAAAAAGAATGCTAGCAAAATATCAAAACATAATTTATATTGTTGAAGGGGATTTTAAAAAATCATTACTATATTATAGAAATAGAGAGAAACAAATACAAGCCGCTTTAGTAACCCTAATAATGGAATTTAATGCTAAAGTTCTTTGGAGCTTGGATCAATTGTCTACAGCAGAATATATAGAATCTATTGTAAGAAAATCTTTTTTAAATAAAGAAAATAACGAATCAGTTATACATAAAAAACCTAAGCTAGACGAAAACAGGCAATGGCAACTTTATATATTGCAATCTTTTCCAGGTATTGGGGAAAAAAATGCTGAAAAATTATTAGATCATTTCGGCTCTTTAGAGAAATTCTTTAACGCAAGTCTCTCTGAATTAGCGAGCATAATAGGAGAAAAAAAGGCATCAAAAATTAAAGAACTTATAAAGATACCTTATAAAAAAGGCTCCAAAGAATACAGCTCTCTAGAAAATTATTATGATGATAAAGGCTGATAATTTTGAGTCCTTTTGAATATGTATCTAAGTGGTTTGTATTTAAGGCTTATGGTCATGAAAATGTCAGGGCGACACATAAATCTACTATAGAAATTACTAAAGATAATTTTCTTACAACAAGAGGAGATTGTATAATAGGAATAAAATCTGAAGTTTCTGCAAAAGATTTTCCTGAATGGCTAGCCAAAGATATAAAAAATAATAATAAAATACTAGTTGTATTCTGCACAAATAATCATTGTGATAGCTTAATAGGTTATGGCGATAAAAGCATTATGCTTTCTCATGAAAACAAAATCATATTTAGAAAGAGCAATTATATAGAGCCTGCAACTGTATTGATAAAAAGTAATAAAGCTGCAATAGACCTGAATAGAAAGTTAGTTGATGATCTCAGAAGAAGCGAAGAGATTAAAATTATGATTACAACCCTTAAAATCTAAGTAAAAAGTTATATTATACCTATGATAATTTTTAGTCAGAACTAAAGTGAGGGTAAAATTTGAGCAAAAAGTATCAAGAATTAAAGAAGACTAATGCTTCTCAAATACTATCAATTATTAATCTATTAATAATTCAAATAGAGAATACTTATGATGAAGATTACAACCTTTTCGATGCAAAAGTAGAAAGAGATGTTACGGATTTAAAATTAATGCTTAAAAAAATTAATGAAGGCATAATAGATCTTAAGGTTAATGTTCCATGGGAATTTGAAGACTATTTTGCTGAAATCGATGGCAAAAAAATTTCAATAAAAAAAGACCCAACTATTAAGGATTATACTAGTATAAAAGATGTCTATAATTTTATACCTTATATCCCATTTAAAACAGAATTAGATCTTATAAAATCCTTCGCAAAGAAAACTAGCTTAACAAATATAGAATTTTTATTTTTGTATGACAACAAAGGTTATTTATCAATATTAGAAGGGGAACTGCTCAAAGTAAGAATTCCTTTTATAAGAGTAATTTTTAATATGCATACACATCCAGAAGGGCATTGCGGTTTTTCTGTTCCTGATATAAATAGTGGAGTCGATTTGTTGTCAGAAGGTGGATTAGCAACTTCTGTTATAACTGAAAGTTGTGCTATTGTAATGTATAGACAAGGTTTGATAACGGAAAACGATTATATAAAAATTAAATCGAAAAAATATGAAAACGTTATTTTTGACTCAATAAAATTTACAAAAATTTTTTACTAAGGTCCTAATAGATCTTCAAGCTTTGGAGGTTTAGGTGGTAATCCTTTTCTATCCCTAATTTTCTTAATTAAATCTTCAAGTATTGAATCTGGTACTGGAGCCCATCTGCTGAATTCTGATCCCCAAAAAGCTTTACCAGCTGTAGATCCTCTTAATTCCTGAGATATGTCAAAGCTTTCGGCAACAGGTATTTCAGCGCTTACTGAAACTTGCATACCTACTTGCTTTACATCTAACACCTTACCTCTCTTCTTAGTTATTATAGCAGTTACTGGACTTAAGTAATCCATTGGAACTTTTATATCCAATTTTTGAATAGGCTCTAAAAGGGTAGGCTTTGATGTTAACATAGCGGCCCATATAGCATTTCTTACAGCAGGATATATTTGCCCAGGACCTCTGTGCACAGGATCTTCGTGTATTTCAGCATCGTGAAGCAATACTTTAAGGCCTCTAACTGGTTCAGCAGCTAATGGACCTTCTTTAACGGCTATTCTAAAGCCTCCTAATATGGTATCCTTTACTTCTTTAAGGTATTGTACACCTGATGTTGCATCAATAAATATGTTTATATTTTCATCTATAGTCCATATCTTTCTTGCTTCATCATAATCCCAATTTGCTTTATCTCTTAATATTTTAGCCCTATCTTTAGGATCTTGATCTTCATTAACTAATCCTTTATGTATAAGCTCTATAGTTTCTTCGTTTAAAGGCTCTACGCTTATATAGAACCTGTTATGTTTGTTTGGGCTCTTACCTTCAAACGTTTCGCTCTTTTGTTTCACTGATTCTCTATAAACAACTATTGGTGGGCTTGCTTTTACCTCTACCCCATATAGTTCTTTCAGCATCCACATAGCTATTTCTAAGTGAAGCTGTCCCATACCTGAGATTAGGTATTCTCCTGTTTCCTCATTTATCTTAACAACCAGGTTTGGGTCTTCTAAAGTTAGCTTCTTCAATGCATCTATCATCTTTGGCAAATCCTGTAACTTTGCAGGCTCTATTGCAGAGGTTACAACAGGTTCGCTAATATAGTGTAGCTGTTCAAAAGGTGCTGCTTGAGATTTATATGATAACTCAACTAAAGTTTCTCCAGACTTAAGACCTTCTATGCCCATAAGTGCTCCTACATTACCAGCAGGTATTCTATTTGTTAGTTCTCTAAATGGTCCCATATATAAGCTGACTTGAAGTATTCTTCCATTGCGGTCGCTTGAAACTATATAAACTTCCTTTCCCGGTTCTAAAGTTCCTGAAAAGACTCTTCCAGTAGCTACAATACCTGCTTTCTCCACTTTGATTGCATTAGCATAAAATACCAACGGTCCGTTAGGATCAGCTTCCATCATTGCCTTACCTAAATCTGTATCAAGATTTCCTTTCCATATCTTAGGAATTCTGTACTTTTGAGCTTCCCTAGGGTTGGGTATGAATTTAACAGCCATATTTAATAAAGCATCCCATATTGGAGCTTTCTTAAACAGTTCAACAACTTTATCCTTATTGTTTGATGAATAAGCATCTATAATTTGTTGGAATGTTATGCCTTTCTTTGCTGCATCCGGTACAGTTAGTGCCCATTTGTCCTTTGCACTTCCAAAAGCAACATTTCCTTCAGCTGGATTAATCTTCCATTTGTTTCTAAACTCAGGCTCAGCATACATATCTATTAAATTGTTAACATCCTTTATTATTTCTACAAACCTTTCTTGAATTTGTTGGGGGCCAAACTTTAGTTCCTTTATTAGCCTATCTACTTTATTAATGTACAATACTGGCTTTACTCTCTCTTCCAAAGCTTGCCTTAATACTGTTTCTGTCTGAGTCATAACACCTTCTGCAGAATCAACAACAACTATTCCTCCATCTAAAACTCTAAGGCTTCTTGTAACCATACCAGTAAAATCTACGTGCCCAGGAGTGTCAATTAGATTAATGACATAAGGTTTTCCGTTAAATTCGTGATAAAGGCTTGCATTAGCAGCTTTTACTGTCATTTCCCTTTCCTTCTCTACGTTTAAATAGTCTAGAAGTAATGCGTCTCCTGCTACTCTTTCAGATATAATCCCTGCTCCAGCCAACAGGGTATCGCTTGTTGTAGTTTTTCCATGGTCTACATGAGCGATGACACCAATATTCCTAACTTGCTCTATATTTGCCATTATTTTTTCTATTTCTGTTATTACTTTTACTCTAGCGCCCATTTTTTTCACCTACTTCTTTTAATTAAGAACTAATTAAGGGTTAAAAAATAATATTATTTTCATTTTGATTAAGCTTATTTTTTTCTAAATTTCATAGATTTATTCTAATTGAAATATACTAAAAAATCTTCTTAATGATTTTTAATTTTAAATAAATTTACTAAAAATAAATTAATTAAATATGAATAGTAGCTTTTTCATAAAAAATCTATAAACATAAACAATAATGATTATGAAAATTTGCATTAATTAATTTCATTATTTGATAGCTTAAAACCGTTATACCCTATTAATGGTACGAAAATTACACTTATATTATATTCAATAGTTATTTTCCCTAATTCATCCTTTTTTAAGACAACTAGTTTTTGTTCTTCAATAGATCCAACAGGCATAACAGCTATTCCACCATTTTTTAGTTGATCATATATAAAGTTAGGTATTTTAGGAGAGGCCGCAGTTATTAGTATTCTATCATAAGGTTTGTCGTTTTCATAACCAATAGATCCGTCCCCAACAATAAGCTTAACATTCTTATGTAAACCTAATTTTTCAAGATTTTTATATGCAATTTCTGATAATTCTTTGATTCTTTCAATTGATATAATTAGGCCTTTTTCTTTAACTATATAAGACAATATTGCTGTTTGATAGCCAGATCCGGTTCCAATTTCTAATACCTTATCTCCTTCTCTTAATTCTAATAGTTCTGTCATATATGCAACTATACTTGGCGCACTTATTGTTTGCCCATAACCAATTGGTAAAGGTTTATCTTCATATGATTCATTTATATATTTTTGGGGGACAAAAATTGACCTATCTACATTAATCATGGCTTCTTCAACTTTTTCTGTTTTTATAAAGCCACCTTCTTTCAAATAATTTATTAGTCTGATTTTTTGCTGATAAATATAATTATCCAATATTACACCTTTTAATTCTTTTTAACCTAATTAATATATTAAATTACCAAAAATAATATCTTTATATTTGTTCATTAAATAAATTTTTTAAAAGATAAACCAGAACTTTCAAGCATTTTGCTAACCATAAAGTATGGAATTCTTTCAAGCATAGATTTCTGACTTGTATTGGGGAATTCACTTATTGAATTAGACGCCTCAAGAACTATGTCATTTAACATGTTCATTCCATTTTTTACTACATCATCACCCCTATCTTTAATTGTATACTTCTGCATAATCCATTTTTCAAATAGTACCTCCCCTGGATCAAGCTTTTCTTTCCTTCCTATTAAATATGAATAATAATCACTTATGTCGTCAGCTAATTGATATGCTATACCTAATTTATCTCCGTAAAATTCTGCATTATCTATTAAAGTTGAATTCTTAGCAGCAATTGTTCCTAAAACTGTTGATAAACTAAATAAAGATGCTGTTTTCAATTTAACCACATTTAAATAATCTGATGGTAACAATTTAAGCGAGGCATAAGCGTCCATAATTTCTCCTCTTACCATAGCTTCCCATGATTTTATACTATATTTTATTGCATCAAACCCATATTTTTCTATTATCCTCTGAGCTACCGGAACTAAAAGGAGAGCAGTTAAAGCTGTTTTTCCTATACCATATATAATCCAGCTCGATAGTTTTCCTCTTCTATTAACATCGTTATCAACTATATCATCTATTGCCAAACTAGCCGCATGAACTATTTCAATTGCTACCGCAGCATCTGATGCAAATTCTATATTAGATCCAAGCGATTCTGCAAAAAGAATTGTTAAAAATCCTCTAAACATTTTACCTCCTGATACTAAGTATTTTGGTATACCTTCTATTCCTAAATTTTCCATAGCCTTTGCAGCATCATATAATTTCGGTTGAAGATACTCTCTAACCCTTTCCCATTTTTCAAGTATTATATTATCGATGTCTTCATAGGAGATTTCTTTATTCAACCTTTGCACACCACTTCTTCCATTATTCATATCATATTTAGGGGTTATTAATATGTATTCTTACTACTGTTTTTACAACTGAAAGCCTTCGCCTTTTAAGGCAGGGATGAGAAAAGTTTTTAAGATTAAAAACTTAAAATTAAGACAGCTGTTAAAGGGTTATGTGTCACTGAAA
>Ga0080003_1000374_pt1 | contig 30373 bp, 46 predicted proteins | sample JossMetagenome_FD_69206 | JGI IMG/M metagenome (GOLD analysis project Ga0080003, IMG submission 69206) | Hot spring microbial communities from Joseph's Coat, Yellowstone National Park, USA - JC2_E (SPADES assembly) (version 2) | ecosystem: Environmental > Aquatic > Thermal springs > Hot (42-90C)...
ATTGTAAATACAAAGATAAAGATGTCTTTAAATTTGTCATAAGATATATTAAATTTTAAGTGTTTAAAGATGGTCTTAACTAAAAAGATAGAAAAAGTTGAGACATATTTTTGTGAAAAATGTGGTAAAAAATTGCTAGAAAAATTGTCAAACAAAAATAATATAATTTATGATGGATGTGACCATTACATTTGGTATATTCTTCCATATGATTATTACGAAAAACAACCGACTGTGGAAGGTAAAAAATATGTAGAATGGTTAAAGAAAAATAAAGAAGTCATGGTATATGCTGGAAAAGAGATATATTTTCTAATGAAAAAGTAATTATAGTTTTTTTGTTTCTAATTTTCAAATTCAGAATTCACATATTTACAGTTTCCAATTTCCTAATTTTGGAAAAATTGAAAGTAGTTTTTCTCAGTTTACAATTCAAAATACTAAGCAGGTCAAAAATATAAGATAACGTTAATGACGTTAAAAATAACGAAAAATGCAAACGTAAAAAAATAGAGATAAATTTATAAAGGGAGAATTACATATGTTATATTGGGGATAAAAAGATGAAAGTTGTACAAGTCGGACAAACAAAATATTACATACAAACAAAAGATGATTTAATAAACTTAGCTCAACAGCTTACAAGACAAGGCTACAATATTTCACAGATAGCAGATTTATTAGGCGTGACAGAAAGAACTGTTAAAAGATATTTGTCCGATTGTTGGTAAGTTAGTAAGTTTTTTATTTTCCAAATTTCAAGTTACCAATTTTTTATTTTCTCATTCTACTTTTTCTTTGTTTTTAATTTACAATATAGCCCAGATTATGGTCAATTTTTCTCCTTTTTGGAATAGGAATACAGTAAAGTCAGAAATTCAAATGTTGCATGCAGATGTGGGTTGCAAGGTTGCGAAAAGTTCGCAAATTGTGAGAGAAATGAAAAATGCTAATTAGCAATATGAGCAATATGAGCAATGAGAAAATCAAAGTTGAAAAGTTGAAAGATGAAAATAACGAGAGATAGAAAGATAAAAAGATAAAGATAAATTTAAATAGGAGAAGAGGGATAAATAATAATGGGGATGGGAAAATGAGTAAAGGAGAAAATGACGAAATAATAATAAAGGAAAAAAGTATTGATAATTCTAGTTATAGATTCAGAAGAGAAATTTACTGTCCAAAATGCCATTGGAGGCTAATGTCGGCACGTGTTTATATTGATTTAGGAACGCTTGTGATTGATGAAAAATGGGATTGCGATCATTATTATTGGGATATATCGTGGTGTGACCCTAATAATTTTGACCCTGATTATTGGAAGTGTAAGCTAATGAAACCGTTATTCGACGAATTAGGGGATAGGATTGTCCTTGTTGTTAGTGCATCAGACGGTTATTATTTACTTGTTAAACAGAAGACAAAAAGGAAATAATATAGTTATAAGAAATAATATTTTTTATTTTCTTAATTTTTAGTTCTAATTCTATCAATAATTTTTCTCAATTTACAAATATTAATAAAAAGTTAAAGAAAATTGTAAATGTAAAGGTAAAGAAGGTTTTAAATTTGTCATAATTTCTATATTCTTTTAGGAGGAAAAGAAAATGTTGGATTTATCAAAAATAAATGAAATAATTAATCAATTAGAAATACTAAAATGTGAAATTATGGAATTACAAGAACAGATAGAAAATCCAGAATATATAAAACTTAAACAATATTTATTCGAAAATTTGGCTCAAGTTACGAATGACAAGTATATTGGTTCTGTGATTTTTATCGATAATAATAATGTTAAATATATAACTTTAAATGACTTAGATTCAGGTGATTTTAATTACATTATCTATAATAATAAGGCATATGATTGGTATAAACGTGAATTTTATGATGGTAAACTTGTTATATATTATACCGAAGAATATAACATTCCAGAGAATATTATCATGATACTAAAAACAATTCCAGAATCTATTATCAGTAATGCAAAATATTCACATTTTAAATTATATTGCCTTTTGAAAAAAAATTATAAATTTGAATTTGTTAAGGTATAATGTCATTTTTTTGTAATTTTGAAATTTAATGTTAAAAATGTTTTTAAATTTGTCCTAAGGGATAAAAGGGTTTAAGAGGGGATTAGAGATAATTATGGATGAAAAGTTTATAACATCATTAAAATTAAAACGGAAAACATTAATACCAGATTCTGTTTATTCACAACAATTTATATCATCTTTCTTTTTCAATTTTATCGATAATGAGGATAATTATATTGTTCTAACATTTTTTATGAAAAATGTATTTAGAATATACTTAGATGTCTGGAGAAAACGGGATGAATTTATCGAATATCTGAGAAAGTTTAAGAATGAATTTGAGGATACATATAACTATTATCAAAAGCTTCTATTTACTACAAAACAAAATATATTCGAGAAAACTGGAGCCATAGCATGTTTTTTTACTTTTGATGATGATTTAAGAGAAATTTTAACAGTATATGTTAATGAATTATTTTGTAATTTTATTGAAAAGCTAAAATAAAGAAAAAATTATGGCAAAAAGATAAAGATGTTTTTAAATTTGTCCTAAAGAATATACATTTTTAGGTTGATAAAAAGATGGGAAATTTAAGAGTTCAAGTTCAATATAAAGATGGGAAATACCCTTACTTTTTCGATAAGGAGTTAAATATAACTGGAATAGGTTCTAGAAATAAAGGTAGAGTTATTTATACGAGCGGGAAATTGGTTAAAGAAGAAAATGGGAAAAGTTATATTGATTTTGAACAGATTAGTCCAATAGTTGTTAAACTACAAAATGCTAAAATAACGGTTACACAGTTAGGAACTTTAGTAATAAAACCAGAAGAAGGTTCAACACTTTATGTTGTAGAAATTCCAGGCGGATATAGGGGAAGTCCTACTACTGAAATTTTATATGGAGATTGCCAGAAGACTAGTATATTAATGTCTCCTGCTGGAAGTTTAGGCGTTATAGAACATCTTTGGTGTAATGGGAATAGTGAATTTTTGTACAGTATTTCTGGTAGAACTAGGACTGCTGGATTTGGAAGTCTTGTCGATTTATTTGGAGAAAATTTGAATGGGCGGATAGTAATAAGAGATGGAAATGTTAAGATAACTTATGATAAGGAATTAGATAAATTGTTAGATGATTCTTAAAGAGGGATAAAAATGGAAATAAAGATAATTTGTTGGGGAAAAGGTGGAGGATTAGTTTATTGGGCAGAAAATTACGAAGAAGAAAGAAAAATTACGGAATATTGTAAAAAGGAAGGTTTCGAAATTGAATACGAAATAAAACCGTAAGTTAAATGTTCTTTTTTTCTATACCTATTTTTTATCTTCCTGAAAAGATATATATTTGTCATAATTTTTCAATTAATTTGGGATGATGAGAAAATGGTTCTGACCGAGGAACAAAAAGAAATTTTAGAAAGAATGTATAATAGAACAGATTACATTATCCGAAAATATAAAGAATATTTAGATGCATTATCTGAATTTGATAAAACTGGTATATTGAAAATTCATGGGAAAGTTCTTTATGTAAGAAAATACAATAATCAAGAAAATGAAAATATGTAATTTTGTTTTCTTTTTTTATGTCAAATTTTTCTCTTGTTTGTTATAATATTACAAATGCTTAAAAAAATTTTGAATTCGAAAGATAAAGAGGGTTTTATATTTGTCCTAAAAAATATGTAATTTTAGGGGCGAAAAAGCCCATGACACAAGAAACCCAAGATAGGAAGTTTGAGATAAAGACAATAAAAGAAGTAAAATATCTTCCTAATGTTTTCCAACTAAGACATCAAAATGGACAAATATCTACAATAACTACAAGTTATGGAGATTTTATAGATTGTAGACCGAAAGAAGACAAGTTTTTTGGATGTCTTGAACTAAGAGATTATGAACTTAAGAGAACAAAAAATGTATATTATGTTCCTGGGATTCCGATATTCTATATAACATTTGAGAAAAGTTTATTCCAAAGTAAAAAACATGTAGAACCTATTGTTACAACAATTTTAACAAATTTTGGACTAATTGATAGAAATTTATTAATTACATATACTGGACATGAAATACAAATGTATTCAAGATTCCATAAAGCACAATTACATGAATTTCCATTAATTCATGTCCATAAAAATTTAGAATTTTACGAAGTTCCAAAAGCAGACCCTAAAGTTGAATATGACTTTGAGGACACAGACACAATAACAATCTATGATTATGAAATTAAATTTCCAGACATAGTTATGGTCTCGGAATTATATTCGGAGCCAGGGAAAGCATATCTAGTGTATCCAGAGAATAATATGGAAATAATTGTAACATCTTCCAAAAATGAAGGATTTACAATTATGTTACATAAAGATAAATATTATCTTATAACTCATCCAGAAATAGAAGAAGAAAATGAAGGTGAAATGAATGGGAATTCTTGATGGAGATGACGATTTACTTGGAGATATAACAATAAAAAAACACAAAAATTATTTCGAAATTATATTTACTAAGAGTTACAGATGTAGGATTTCAGATTATAAAGAAAATTATTGTTTAGTAGAACATATAAATAACGACAGCCTTTCTAATGTTTATTTTATTAATTATGAAGATTTAAAAGTAAAAAATCTTGAAGAATTATTTTGTTTATTAATAAAAGAACCTAATAAAATGATAAAAGTATTAACAGAGAATGATTTATCAATAGACAAATTTATTATAAAATATTATAAAGATTAATTCTTTTTTAGGTGAGATTATGATAGAAAAAGATGAAAATGGTTATCATTTAATTTATGGTCACGGAAAGATAGATTTAGGAACTGATTTACAAAAAACTATTGATAATATACTTGAATTATTGATTAAATTGAGAGAAACAGAGAAATTATTAAATGAACTTAAGATTAGTGATATAGATGTAATAGATATAAAACATATGATAGAATTTTATAGCTTTGTTTTATTAGAAATTTATAAGAGTTTATAAATCTAATTTTCTTTTTTTCTGAAATTTGGAAATTATATTATTAAGCAATTTTTTAATTGTCATTTCCTAACTTTAGTTCATGGAATGTGAAATATGGAAATATTTTATTAGTGGAAAAACTCATGACCTTTATGGACTAATAATTCTCTTTATCCTATCTTTTATTCTTTATTTTTCAGTTCAAAATGAGTTTCTGAAATTGATTATAGTTTTTCAACTTATAATTATAACTGGAATTTTTGTAGATTTATGGTCTCATTGTTTTCATCATTAAAAAAACAAAAAAATAGATTAGTTTAAAATATCTTTTTTAATCTATCTACAATTTTTTCTATATCTTTTACGAACGATTTTACAGTACTTACATCACTTTCTGGAAGTTCTAATATTAGTCTTTGCGTAACAATTTGTTCTAGATTATCAACTAAAAATTGATAGCTTTGGATAATGTAAGGGTCTGGAGGATAATTTACATAAATTCCAGTCTGATATTCATATTCAATAATTTCTGTAAAGTCATAAACTACAGTAAATAGATTCTGATTTAATGGAGTTACTTCCAATAATTGTCCAGACAAACTTTGTAGACCAATAAAACCATATTCTGGAGCTATAATTACAGAGTTTGGCGGAATTTGAAAAACAAAAGCTATAGTTCTATTGTCCAATTTATTCCTTACAATTGCTAAAGAATAAAGTGGAATATTTTGCAAATTAGTTATAAAGTTTGACAAGTCATTGGCAAAATAAACTTCTGCAAAAGCATTTCCGAATAAATAGTTTGGAATTGTATAAGTCTGACCATTTAACGTTATTTCTGCCCCTCTGAGAAGTGATACAAGTATTGGGGAATTTGTTTTGTTTTGCATTATCCAATCTACTCTTCCTTGTGATTGATTGTATGTATAATATAGAGCCAATTTTTCATTTTGCCATAATAAGTTTGCATTTTGTGGTATAGATGTATTTACTTTAATTTGTTTTATATCTGTATATGTCTTTCTCATTTTAGTTCAAATTAAGATTAAATTATGACATTTAAAAAACTTGAAAGTAAGGTTAAAAATATTTTTAAATATGTCATATTTCTAAACAGAATATGATTAGATATGTATATAGTTTTACGGGAATTGGATAAAGAAAAGTTTAGAAAAAATGTTATTACATGGTTAGATGCGGATAATGTTATTGAAAGTTGTTATACTGATTTTAAGTACATTTTAACAGAAACAATAATCCAAATGATTTCTGAAACTGTAGAAAAAGATGATTGGAATTTACAATATTTTAATGACAAAGAATTAGAAAAATTGTTTAAAGCGTTTATGGAAAATTCTAAAATTACAGTACAATTAGTTAAACAGATTAATGAGATAAATTATGCATTTGATGAAATTATTGTTGAATTTGATTTATCAGAATTTGAGAAGAAAGAAATTGCAGAAATATATCTTGATAATATACTTAATGAATGTCAATATCTAGAAAGATGTATATTTGATAGTTTGGAGGAAAAAAATGTAGATTTAATAGCAGAACTTCTTAATGACCAGACTTATCAAATTCTAAGTCCCGAAGAAATAAAGAACAAATTTAAGAGCAAAATAGAGAAAATTATAAATAACGAATAATTTATATTTTAAAAAATCTCTAAATTAAAATTCAAAGGCATTTTTATATTTGTCATAATTTATAAATTGATTCGAGAGGATAAAAAAATGATAAATCAAATCGAAAATATAGTTTTAAAAGAATTAGATAAATATAAATTTAATGAGAATATAGAATCAGGATTAAAATGGGATAATATTAGTGAAAGTTGTTATACAAATTTCAAAGATATTATAGTCAAAACAATAATCCAAATGGTTCATGAAATTTTAGATGGAAATGATTGGAAAATTAAAGCTTTTGAAAAGAATAAGAAAGAAAAAATATTTAATGCATTTATGGAAAATTCTAGTTTTGAAGTTTTATTAAGTAAATCAGATAACACATTAAAAAAAGTTATTGTAGAACTTAATTTCACAGAAGACGAGAAAAAGAAAATAGCAAAAACATACATAGACTCATTGTTAGAAGGTTACTATTATTTAGATATATGTATTTTTATTGATTTAGACGAAATAAATGTAAATACAATTTCGAAAGTTTTAAGTGACGAAGTTTATAGATTGTTAAGTCCAGAAGAAATAATAGAGAAATTTAAAGATAAAATAGAAGAGGCTATTAATGTAATAGAAGGTTATAACGAAGATTTTGAATAAATGTTTTTTTCTTTTTCTTTCTTTTTCTTTATCATTTTTTCCTTTAATATATCGTTAGCAATTCTATAATTTCTAATTATTTCTAACGTTAATCTGTCTAGACCCATTTTCCTTAATTTGTTAGCATATCTTGTATATTTGTTATCTATATTCCATTTGTTGTAAAGTAACATGTAAGCGTTAATCATTTCTAGAATTTTTCTATTTGTTAAATCATATTCAAATGGGAAGTGAATCTTGTCTAAAAATTCAAATAATTGTTCTTTTTCTTCTTCCGTAATCTTATACCTTTCCCTCTCTGTTCTTCTATTTCCTACATATTTTCTTCTTCCGTCGAACCAATAGATGTCTCTATATGCCATAGTCTTTGAATATGACGCTGTATCCATACTATCGGCAAAGTTAAAAGCTTGTAAAAAATATGGAGCTACCATACCAAGAACGTGAAGATAAGGAACTTTCCGTCTTACGTAATAAACCCATGGAAATGTATAGATTAGAACTTTCAATTTTGAAGAAGCTACAAGACCTCCTATTGCAAAATAGTAAGTATATTGTTTATAAAAATCTATAGCTTCGTCTACATCTTGAATTGGATAGATATGTATGACGGGAATAATTTTTTCTATCCATTCCATTTTTGTGTAAAGATATTCAAAATATTGAAAATTTCGTTTGTCTAGAGGAGAAAACATACTGGCAATATCAAGAGAAAAAAAGGCATAAGCGTCCAATCGTTTATATTTTTCTAGAATATCCTTCACAGAAATATGTAGATTGTAAAGTACAATTTGATAGCCCCCGCTATCTACCCATGTCTCATTTTTCCATGTTATTTTTTTGAAACGTAATTGGTTAATTAAAACTGGAAAATTTGTCTTTAAAATATAGGTCGATGTTGAGCTTAAACCAAAGACAAGTTTCATTATTGTTCTCCATTAATCATCTTCTTTCTTAAGACGTATATAATTCCTCCAATTATAGGCAATAATAATATTCTTAATATTGTATATATGAGATTTCCTTCTATTACAAAGTTATAGAATACTTGGTTTTGTAGTCCTAGATAAAAGAATATAAATATCTGTAGTGCTAAACTTGTTAGTACTATTGTAAATATTAATTTATTATTTGTTAATTTTAAAAATGCAAAACTTACAATAAGGAAATTCCAGAAAATGAATAATATACCAGTAAATCCAAATGAGATTGTAAATCCTAAAACATTTTCTAAAACATTAGTAATTGTATCAACAATAAAGATTAATAATAAAATGTTAGGCGTTAATTTAGCAAATTTTTCTGGGAGAATTCTATCAAATGCAAAGCTTTGAATTAAACGACTTTGAATTAATGAATTTACAAAAAGATAGCTTAGATACCAGATTGGAAATAAAATAAACAATATATTCAAATTAGAAAAACTATCTAATATTGATAATATTGTAACTACTAAATAACTTCCAAAATATCCAATTTTCATGGCTTTATTTACGTTTTTTGATTCTCCAGCTATATAACTAATTGCATTTATGAACAGAAACATAGACAAGTCAAATAGTAAGGCTGAAAGTAAAGTATTCGATATTATGAAACTTTGAAATTCAAAATGAAAGCCTGAAATTGGAAGAAATATTGATACAAGTATCTGTAGAATAGCTAATCCATCTACTATATATCCATATATTGATTTTTTAACTATACTGACAAGAGTTATTACAAATAATAATTCTGAAATTAAGAATTTATCAATTAGTGAAATATTAAAATTCATAAGTACCAAATCTGTCAAGACTGGGGCTGAGAATATATACGTTAGCCATAACGAGATTCCGAAAATTGTATAGAATTTCGGAGAAAATGTATTTCTAATGTAAGCATAATCTCCACCGTTAAGAGGAATTTTCTTAGTTAGAATATAATACATTACGAGAAGTGGAATTTCAAAAATAGCTCCTAATATTATAGCTAATAATAGATTTACATTTTTCATCATTTGAGAGACAAAAATTGGATAACTTATTCCGCTCAAAATTCCCATGTAAAGAAGATTGATAGAAAAAATATCTAATGAATTGAAACTTTTAATAATTCCCGAACTTTTTCTTTGGAATTCCATATTTCAACTCAAGTTTTATGACTAATTTAAGACTTTCTCAAAATTTAAAGAAATAAAAATGTCCTAAAATATATGTAATACATATGATAAGAGAATATAAGTTAAGGGACAACGTAATTGTAAAGATAGATAAAAGTCAAGCTGAAGTAATTGTAAATGACAAATATAGACTTTTTTTAACGTTAATTACAGATGCAATTATTGTTAGTTATAATGATATGACTTTGTCTATCACTTTTGATAAATTTAATCCAGAAAAGTTGGCTAAAAAAATCCATATTATTGTTAGGCAATCTCATAGATTCTCAATAACATTAATTAAGGAAGTTCTAGAATTAATTGTAATTGATAATTTATATAATGATATTATTGAAGAAATTAAGAAATTAAAAGAGAAAAAAGATATTAATACATTAAGAAAAGTTTACGATTATTTATCTCGAATGGAGTGAGATTATGGTAAGTTTTCAGGAACAACATATGTTTAGAGTTGAAAAGGAAAAAGATAATGTAATTTTTGCAATCTGTATTAGACATAAACCATTAGAATTTGGTATTGGAATAAGAAAAAATGATTTAGTTGAAATGATTTATATTGGAAAAGATAAACAATATGCAGAAAAATTATACTCTGATTTAATTCAACAACATTAAAGCCCGTCTAAACTATTAAAAAGTTGTTTTTTTACAATTTCATAACTAAAGTTTTCTATCCAAAAGTTATAATTTTCCTCAATTTTTGCTTTATAATCATCTAGATTGTCTAAAACGTTAAGTATTTTGTCCACAGCTTTGTCTACACATATTTCTACACCTTTTCCAATATGGATGGAATTATCTGGGAAAATTGTTGGTTTTCCGCATGAATCCACAAGTAAATCTTCTAGTTGTGAAGGAAAATATTCTTGCCAAGCTCCGCCTTTTGTAGCTACAACTGGGATTTTTGACACAAAAGCTTCCAGACCATTTAACTCAAAACTTCCGCCTCTACTAGTTAACAAATACAAGTCAGATATTCTATACATCTTTACAATATTGTCGAAATCTGTATTTCCAGTAACATTAAACATTTTCAAGTCTTGGAAATCTGTCCTAGTCCATCCTGACTTGACCAAGAAGTAGATGTCATTTCTTTCTTTCTGGAGTTGTTGAGCTATTCTATGGAATATATCAGCTCCTTTTCTAAAATCTGAATGCCATAACGATATGAAAATTAGTTTAATTTTCTTCTCATTTTTAATTTTTTCTATATAACGTATTTGTTCATCTACTTTTAATTCCTCATCTTTTACTAAAAGTCTTTCTTTGAAATTATGTACAACTTTGAAAATTGGAATTTTTAGTCCAGAGTTTTTGAAAGTATTTACAGACCATTCTGAATTAACTATTAATCTATCCGCATAATTATTTGCATAATCTATAAATTTTTCAGATATTTTATCACTATCAGCTACTTCAACTCCTACAATTGCACTGGTTTTTGTTCTATATTGTTCAAAAAACGAAAATTCTACTTTTGTCCATCTCCACATAGAATAGAAAAAGGGATGAATTATTGAGATTGGATATCTAAATGGTGTAAATTGATAGAAAGATAACGCTGGAATTTCGTAAACTATGTATTTTTCTTTTAGCATTCTCACATGTTCTTTCGCTACAAATTTAAAAGAAACGTCCTGATGTTGTGGATAAACGTAATAAATTGGAACCGTCAATTTGTCCTCACCAACTTATTAGAACAAATTCTGGAATATGTTTGAAAATTTGCGGAATATCTTCAAGTGTAAATTCCATTCTTTTTTCTCCACATGGAGTTTTCACATAATGTACAGTTCCTAATTTCAAGACATTTAAAGGTAGAATATGGTCATGAATAAAAATGTCTATTGGAATTTCTTTATAATACTCTTTATCAAGATATGTATTTAATACAATTTCTAATATTGGAATTTGATTTTTCCTGAATATGTAATTTGTTCCAGAACAAAATGGTCTTATTTCGTTAGCCCATGAATAATAAAGCCAATAACATAATGTCATTATTCTATTTCCGAGGTCTATATTACGCAGACCGGGGACAATCAAATCACTATCTATAATTGCAAATGTTGTATCGTCTTGATTTTTAGCTACATCTAGAATTTTCAGTAATTGCTTAGCTATTCTAATCCAACGAATGTCACTTTTTGTCTCATTCCAGATAATTTTATCTCTAATTTTCTCTTCAATTTCTGGAATTAAATCGTTAAACGTTCTATCAACAACTACATAATCAAAATCTAACTCTGGTAAATGTTTTGTATATCCCACAAATGTAAAGACTTTCATAATTATCTCTCAATTTCATGACAATTTTAAATATTTTCAAACAAACATGAAAATAACCCCAATATACCATATAAATAATATAAGGAATATTGTGTTGTTTACATGTTTTCATGGGAATTTAAGAACAATAAGGACAATTAATATACATAATATGATATATGAGATATATGGTTTTATTTATGTCATTTTAGAAATTTGAACTTATGAGTGTAACATATACATCTATATCGGAATTATTAGCCTCACCATTTCAACGATTAACTTCTAGTATGTGGAATACGGCAATACTTCTTCTAGTTCAACTTTACGAAACAGGGGGAAATACTGTGACATCTATTCTAAAAAATGGTAATTTAACAATTCCAGGTTCTATAACTGCTAGTTCTGGAAATTTTTACGAAGAAATTTATGTAAATGGTCAGCCAGTTCTTACGGAACAAGACCCGATATATATAGCGGGGTTTATTGCCACAGCTAATCAACAGATAAATCAAATTCTATATTCAAATCAACAGTTATACTATTCAATTACCAAACTTCCAAAAGAAATTAATAACATAATTACACAGAATTTATATAATCTTTCTGATTCATTATATTCCTCAATTAATTTAATTTCTAAAAAAATATCAATTCCAGTACAAGATATAGTTTATTCTATTACCGATTCTTTATCTTATATGCTTACATATGTTTATTTGGCTACAGTTAATTTAGTTAATACATTTAACAAACTTTTTCTATATTTATCCCCTCCTACTATAGAAGGTTTACAGTTAGATGTAGATACAATTCCTTCACCTTTATATTCTGGACAAATGTTAGAAACTGTAAGAATAATTTTACAAAACTTGAGTAATTATATCATTTATATTGGAAATCAATTATATCATAATTTTCCACTTTTACCTAATGATAGTATAGAATTACACGTAAACAATCCAACTAATGTTTATGCTTGGGCTACTGGAAAATGTAAAGTATATGCTTTATTTGAAGTAATACAGAGTTAGGTGATATTATGTCTATAAATTTCAAAGACTATTTCTGTAAGTTAGAATGTTGTTATTGGCATGAATTTGAACAAGCTTATGGAAAATTAAATGTAAAAGATAGAACAGTTACAATAATTGGTAATGATTGTGGAAGTACGGCGTTATATTTCATTTTACGTAATGCTAAGAAAATCATTGGGTTTGAAAAAGAAGAAAAATTAAATCAATTGTTCAAAGAAAAAGTTTGTAAGGATTTTCAGATTTGTGATAAAGTTGAGATACATGGGGGATGGACTGGAAATCAATATCCAAACACTGACATTTTCGTGATTGATTGTGAAGGATGCGAATCAAAACTTGATATTTCTCAATTACAGAAATATAAACAATTCTGTATAGCTATACATGATTGGACTGAAAATAGATTTGATTTAATGCGAAAATTATACGGAGCTATCCTAACTTTTATAAGTAAGGATAATAAAGAATTTGTATTTTGTAAATTATGAAATACATTGGTTATTTATAATTTTTGCATTTCCATAAATATATATTGCACCAGTATTTTGTTTACAAATTAAATTTTCTATTACAGCATTATCATATAAATATATATCACCAACATTATTTTCTATATATAAAGTTTTTATATATGCATTATTATATAATTGAATTTTACCATTATTAGTTTCTATATTTAATATGTTTACATATGTATTATTATTTAAATATACATAATTATTTTCTGTTCCTATATCAATTGTATTAATAGAAACATTATCTTCTATATTTATTCCGTTATTGTCAATTTCTATATTAATTGAATTTACAGAAGAATAATTTTCTAAAAACATTGTTTTATTATTAATCTGAACATTTATTGTATATATTTTAGAATAATCATTTAAATATATGCCTCCATTTTCTTGTTGTACATTAATTATAGTAATAGAACTATTGTCATTTAAATCTATTCCGCCATTATCAATTTTTATATTAATTGTTCCGATTAACGTATTATCATTAAGTAATATTGTATTATAATTAACATTTATGTTTAATGTATGTATAGAAGAATTGTCATATAATTCAATTAATTCATTATTTGTATTTATATTTAAAAAGTTTATATATGAATTGTTATATGGAAATATAAATCCATTATTATAATTAATTATTAAATTTGCAATTGTACCATAAATAAAAATATCACTTGAATTACTATAAATTAAAAAGTTTTTAATATAAATATTTTGAGAAATTGTAGGACTAATTTGTAAATTTGTAATTAAGACATTCAAAAATGTAGATATCGAATTTAATAAATTATAAAATTCATAGCCATAACAACTAAATAAAAAGTATTGATTATAATTAAAAGTTAAAAGTTGATTAACATTATAAACTATATCTACAAATTGTAAAGCTTTCACGATTTCATCAGACTGGACATGTGAAAGATTTTTTTGTAATTGTATATTAACAAAATTTGCTAATTCTATAATTGCATCAATTAAAGAGTTAAAATAGTCTGCAGTTAATGGAAGTCCTTTTTTAGCATGAATAAGTGGTTTGAACATGTAAGGTTGGAAATTTTTATAGAAATCATAAAAATCAAGAATTGCATAAGTTATATTTTGCGGATATGGAAATTGAGACAAATATTTTATGTATTTATAAATACTATAAGCTAGATATAAATCTTGTACAATTTCATTCCAAAGTTTTGAAGATATTATAGAATGTTTTTTTGGCGGGGTTAATAATTTTTTAATTTGATAGACCGATACACATGAATAATGTTTACAAGATAATGGTGAAACAATATTATATGGAATATTATTTGAATTTAAGAAATCTATAACTTGTTGGTCTGCAAAAAATACTATTTGTGTATAGGATATTATGCCTGGGTTTGCACATATACCTGATGTTGCAAATTTTACAGTTATATTATCTACATATACAAACATTTGGCAAGCTGTTGTTACTAAATAATTATTTAAATTGTTTAGAAAAACTGCTACATAAAAAGTCGAATTATTACAATAATTTGTTACATTTATTGTTTGGACTTGACAGCCTGAACATGTTCCTACTGTTACCGAATATCCATAGTTACTTTCTATGTTCATATTTTGGATTAGAGAAATTGTCGTATTTTTAAAAGACATAGTTAAATTTTGTTCGATTTCACAAACATTGGTCTTATATAAATCAATTCCTTGTGGATAAATCATTATTAACATATAATATCCTTTATAATTTGACAAATTTATGTTAAAATCCGTTCCAACTTTAGCAAATCCAAAGGCATCATGATTTATACAAAAAGAACCGGCATTTCCATGACTAAATGGACATTTTGAGAATAGAAATATAACTAAAGAATTTACAGATAATGAAAATTGTAAAGATGTAAAATTTACAGGATATACTGTAAACATACCAATTATTCCAAAATTTTGATTTAATTGTACACAATAATTTGAAGACATTACTAAATCATTATATACTTATTTTCGAATAAATACTTTAAATCTATTTCAATATCTAATACATTATCAATTCCAAAATTAAAAATAGAATTAGGATAAAACAAATTAAGGAATTTTGTATTTAACGTTATTACGCTAGAATTATTGTTTTTTGTGGTTGTGAATTTGAAGGCATTACATTATTTGGTGGCAATTTTCTAGCTCTAGTCCAATAGAAATATCCAATATATGTTACATTATATGAATTGTCAAACATTATAATTCCTGAACCGTTTGGAGTTATTGTGGAACTCCAGCTTGTTGATAGTTGTAAATTTAATTGTGGTAATTCAATAATTGGTGTTGATATAGAACTACCATAAAATTTAATTCCTGAACTTGTTACAATTGCTTGATAGAAATTATAGCCTGAATTTGTAAACATAGAAATTGTACCTGCAGATTCATAATTTCCATTATAATAAATATATGAATCATTATAATATGGACATATGTATGTGAAATAATAGTTATAGTTATCAAAATTTCCTAGAAATCCAATACCTTGACATCCACCTTGTCCATTAAAATATTGTACATTTTCAAAAATTTCATTTACATTATTCGCATTTGAAAAATTTATATAAATCTGTGTGTATGAATTTTGTTGATTATTTAACATTAAAATATATCCTGGTATCGTTCCATTTTTTGGAATAAATTGAATTGTCGAATATATATCCGAATCAATTTGTAAATTATTAGCAATATATGAAGTTCCCATGGCATTTATATATGCGTCAAAAACATAATTACCATTATCATATTCTGTATTATAATATGCATTAATTCCAGTATAAGGATATTGAATAGAATTTCTAACAAACATATAGATTGTCATTGACCCGTTGGCAGGAATTGAATTTGGTAATAATACCCAAATTAAAACATTTGATAAATCTAAATTGTATTGAGATATCCAAGCATATAATGGGGTATTACACCGAACATCTAAACAGAATTGTAGATTTAGAAGTTGAGATGGACTGGATAAAATGTTAGATAAATCCAATTGAAGAAGTTGTTGAAATTGTAACGGAGTTGGGTCTGGTTCGTTATTTGTTATAGTAATTGTATAAATATTAATAGATGAAGTTGGAGTTGTTGTTTTAGTAAAAGATGTTATAGTTTCAATAAATTCAATTTCTAAGCCTAATAAAGTAGAAGTTTGTGCTGATAATTGAATTTGTGATAATGAATTTGTTGATAATTCTAAACATTTTTTTGGAATTTTTGAAGTTTTAGATATTGATTTATTTCCAAAGAAAGAATTTGATGTTATTTTTAGACAATTTTTAGGCATTAGATAAATAGAATTGTTTATTTGAATAGAAGAATTTCCTAGGTTTTTAATAATAATTTCATTCCAATTTTGTAAATATTGTGGATTTAAATAATTTTCAATTAATTGTTGAACATTTACAGTTCCAGAAAATGTAAATTGAGTTCCAGCAATTTGATTAGGAGCTACAATTTTTAGGGTCTTATTAGGAATTAGAAGTTCTATTTGTTTATATAATTGTGGTAAATTTATTTCAAAATTTGGAAATTGTAATATAATATTTTCTAATTCTATAGAAGGTTTATTTGACATGTCTAGAAACGGTTGTTGTTTCCCTTGACCGAAAGTATAAGCTAACGGCTGTGACAGATTGTATAAAACATTATAACCATTTACTTTTAAAGCCGAAACATATAGATATTTTGCAATTACTTTGTTTAGATTTTGTAAATTCCCATTTTGATAATATTTGAGAAGTTTAGCTGAGCCATATTGGTTTAAAAACAAGAGATTTTTTACAAAGTTATTCCAGTCTTGTACTGTCAAGTATTCTAATGGAAGTTTAAACTTAACTGGATATGGAGTAGGCATTAATTATAATTTAAAAATTGTTAAAAATAAAGTGACATAACTTATATACAATATTATGTATATTATGTGATGTTATTGTTCTTAACTTTTTACGTTTAATCAAAAACAACACAATATACCTTATATTATATATATGGCATATGAGTTACGTTATGTTACTTTGAAATTTTTCATATATTCTATAACTTTCATAATATCAAGATGTGTATCTTTTTGGATTTGTAATATGTAATTTTGGTCTTGTAAAATCTGTAATATTTTATCTTTGTTTTGTACAAAGAAATTATAGAGTTCTGGATGATTTTGATACCAATCATTTTTTCCATTTTTCAAGTCATTATCAATTTCTCCAAGAAGAAACGCTAATTGTTTAGTATCAATTTCTTTTCTAATTGGTTTAAATATTACACCAAGTACAGAGAAATAGGGTTTATATTTGAAAAGACACATGTTAAAATTTCTTCCTTCTTTACAACTTATTTTCTTTGGATTGTAAATTTTAGCTACTAAGCCCTCAAGTCTTTCTTTAGTTATAACATTGATTAAATCATCTACATTAAGATAAATTTCTGGAAACCAATTCCAAATTCTACTGTCAATCCTTAAAGGGTGTACATATTTTCCAAGTTCTTTGTCAAAGACATCATAGATGATAAATTGCGGAATTTCATTTTGATGGATTTGTAATGCTGACGTCTTTTTATGTACAAGTTCTCCATGAATAATATAGTTTTCATGGTCTTTTAAATAGTTAATAACTTCCTCAATTCCTGGAACTTTCATAAAGAGTTCTTGGAAAGATTTGTCATGTGGAATATCTTTTCTAGTGTGAATTTTTAATTCATTTTCATATTTCAAACATATATGTGTTCCATCATATTTTATTTGATAATATGACTTTTCTTCTAGATTTTTTAAGTCTTGATAACTTATACTTTCCGCTTCGTAACGACATGGATTCAGTTCCATGGATAAGAATAAAAAATTATGACAAATATATTTAATAATTTGTATGTAGTGAAGCCAAATTAGGAATTCTTTTTTTCTAAATTAAGGCTGAACTAGCGAAAGTTTGGAATTAAATATTTAAAGAAAAATTATTTTGAATTCAGTAATTTGAGCGTAATTGCCAATTTAATAGAATTAACTGTATTTCATCATCTGTTAATCCGTACTTTTTAAGTTGTTGTAATAAAGATTGTGCTGTATCTAATCCTATTTTATGTTTCTCAAACAACAAGTTAATTGTTTCTATAATTTGACTTACATATCTACTTACTCTTCTATTTCTAGCATATTCCATGTAAGTATTCTGTAAATCTGGTGGAATTTGAAATTCTGAAAATACTTTTTGTAGAAGTTGATTTGGATTTGATATATATTCCGAAATTTCAAGTGCTTTAGAAGGAGTAATGTAAAGTTCTGCATATCCTCTTATTATTTTCTTAATCTGAGCTGAAAGTTTTAGAACTCCTAAAAATGTGTCAGTAAATCCGTACTGTTTCATTAAATTTTCTAATTGTGTATTCTGGATTCCGTAAATTATTGTATCTATATATTCCGTCTTTAAAGTATGTACATAAACGCCTATAAGTTCATGTTGATAAACATCTAGATATAGATTTATAAATTCTGAAGGAATAAATGATAACTCTACAAGTTTCTGAATTGGATAATTATACTTAAATGCCTTTTCTATTTCTTCAATTTTCGGGATATATCTTTTCCAAAGTTCTAGACCAAAACTAGTTACATATTGGTCTAACAAAATCTTTATTTGATTGTCTGGAATTCCTAATTTTTTCAATTCAGATTCTGCATTTCCTAAGTTTACGGGAATTTTTCCGACTTTGTAAAGTTGTCCTTCTATAATATTTCTAATAATTGTATGTATATCAAAGAATGTAGGAGTATAAGTTTGTACAAACAAATTAGCTATATTCTTTTCCATTCCTAACTTCTCTAACTCTTTGACAGCATTATCAGGTTTAATTTCTAGATGTTCTAATAATCTTTTTATGTATTCAAGTCCTATTTCAAGTTGATAAATTTGTGTTTCTGGTATAATTTCAAATTCCACGATTTCCTTTGGTAATTTCTTGACATCTGTAACTATACCATGTCTAGCTAAAGTTTTATGATATTCCACAATTTTTGGAAATACATATTCAAAGTAGAATTTTTGTGAATATAAATCAATAGCCGTTTTATCTTTTAAAATCTTGGATAATTCTGTCATAAGTTGTTTTTCGTCATAATATAAATTCCTAGCTAAAGTTTCTATATACGATAAATGTAATTTAGTAATTGGAATATTATAATCGTTTTGAATTATCTCATTTATAAGATAATCGTTAATTTTCAACTTTCTTAATTCAGAATCTATAATTTTTGAATCTATTAGGAAATTTCTCAATTGTTCTTTTATAATTGATAATGTCGTAGATATTGAAATTTCTTGATTTACATAACTAGAAAATATATCTTCGAATTCTTTAATAACTCCGATTCCATGTAATTGTTTCCTAATCTCGTCAATTGACAAATATCCTTTCTTTCCAAGATTTTCTATTTGTGAAATCTGGTATTTTATTAAAGGAGCTATTTGATATTCAAAAATTACCTCAGAAATTATCGAAGAATTAAATCCAATAGACTTTAAATCCTTTTCTGCATTTCCAGGAGTAATAACAAAATTTTCTAGTTTAAATTGAAATTCCTTTAGAAGATATTGTAATCTAACATATTCTAGCTCAAAGTTAAGAATTTCAAGAGCAACTTTTTCATTAAATTTATTATCTTTTAATGTTTCTTTTATCTTTTTTTCGTTAAATATTCCTAATCTAGTAATTTGTTGTAATTGTCTAAGTAAAAGTTCATTAGTATAAACTAGTTGTGATTGTTCTATCATTACATCAAAAACATCTTGGACTTCTTTAGGATAATTTAACTCCTTAAATAATTTCTTGATTGTAGATTCTAAAAACTTTAAGTCTACATAAGGTCTTCCAAAATTCGATAAGGCACGTGATAATAAACTTCTAAGGAATTGTCTAACAATTCTCTGTACAGCATATTTATATTCAAGAGAGAAAACTTTTAGAAATAAATCTCTACCAGCTAAATTAACGTTCTGTATAATCTCATTATAAGCATCTTCTGGGCTTACTACGAATTGTCTAATTCCTTGTTCTACAGCTCTTTGTAGAAGTTTGGCGGTTTGATTTTGATACATTAGTTTGGCAGTTTTTGGAGTAATCAGATTGTTATATGCATATTGGGAAACAGCTCCAATATCTAAAATTCCATATTGAGAAGCTTGAATAACATCTCTAATTTTGACAGAAGTAAATAATGGATTTTTTGGTACAAAATCGTCTATTGGAGGCTCAAGATATGCATTAGTAAACCATGCGGGATAACCCGTGAGCAAAATTGTTTCTTTAAGATGGTCTTTAATTTCCTCGAAACTTCTTACAGCTACCCAGTTAGCAATTAAGCGAAAAGGCGGGTCTGCAAACGGGAAATCGCCAAGACCAATTTCGTTAAAAATTTCTCTAATTGAAATCTTGAAATCTGAAATAAATGGTTCTTTAATAAATTCTCTAAGTGTTTTTTGAGCTTCCTCTCTAACTTCATTTAAAAAGTCTACAGCAGAATCAGCAAATGCCTCTACAATTTCTCCGAATTTTATAGGTATTTTCCCGCCTAAACCTACTGGGGATAAGTCGATTTCAATTTCTGGAAGAATTTTCGATAATTTTTCCGTAATTTTTGGTAAAAACTTTCCAAGAACAATTGGTGTAGCAAAAGGGGTCAAAAATTGGGCAATTTGGGAAATTCCAGCTCCAATATGACTCATATTTTGTCCAAATCCAATCAAAAAATCTACAGTAATGTTAGCTAGTATTTGTGAAAATGAATTAGCTATACCAGAGAAAAATCCATAAGCATTATTAACAAATTGAGATGCTATATTTGCTAGGTCTTGGAATATGCTTACAATTTGTTGTTCAAGCCATGTTAAAAATCCAGTTATTACGGGAATTGCGGTTTGTACAAAATTTTGTAAAATTTCTAAGAAATTGTTAGCAATTTTTTGCATAAATGTGGGAATATCTGAAATTGCTTGACCTAAGAAACTTACAATATTTTCAATATCTTTAACTACAGTATTAAAAAAGTTTATAAAGTCAGAAGCTAAAAAATTTGTAAAATTTTCAAGAGCTGACAATTCATCTGAAAAAAATGTTCCTAAATCTCCTAAATCCAATATGAAACTCATACTGTTATTATACTTGTATTGTTAATATTAATTTTTTCACGTGAAAGTAAAGATTTGAAAATGTCAAAAAATACAAAATTGTCTTTTCTTTCAATTCTTCATATGATATTTTTTCTCAGATTGTGTGAAAAAAATTGTAATGGTAAATATATAAATCACCTTTTAAACTTTTACCAAAATATTTTTAAACCCTTATCTCTCGTTATTTTTATTTTTACAAACGTTAATTTACGTAAAATAACGACGTAAAGACATTTAAATATAAAAAAAATTTAACACAAATGGGTTATCCCGTGAGACAAATCTTTGAAATTTGAAATAAATCCAAAATATCTCACGGTGTGAGGCAAATTTACAAACTTCTAATTTCAGAATTAAAGCCGAACGAACTGGAAACTTAATTCCAAACATAAAAATTTTGAATTTGTTTCCATCCCAAATTTGTTATCTCTTTAAACTGAAATTTTTCCAAAATGTCTCGTCATTTGAAAAATTAATTCTAAATTGGAAAAAATTGGAATTGTTTTTATTGTCAATTAAAAATTGTAAGAAATTAAAACAAGTAAATTTTGTTGATTATACATATAATAAACATTATGAATATATCTTTTTGTCAAATATTTAATTTTAAAAATGTAATGTTAAAAAAATGAAAAAAATTGAAATTTAGGATTTGTCTTTAATTAAGGCTTTTTTTTGTTATTATATAATTCTTTTAATATTTTTACGAAATCCTCTAGAAGACCGTCATTATCAATTACGGCACTTAGTAAATAAGCCATATAAATAAGGAATGGAAACATTTCTATTTTTCCATCTGGATAACTTTTTAACATTTCCCGTATTTTATCATCTAAATAATTTACTTGGCTTTCTATTTCTTTCATTCTTTTATTGTTAATGTTATATTTTAATTTTATTAAATTTAGATATGCCTTCAGACCTTCTTTAAATTTACCCATCTTTCTCTTCCTCCACTTTTACTTGCATTTTTCTCATTTCTTTTACAATTTTCACTACTTCTAAGGCTTTTTGAAAAACTTCACTTTTTCTAACATGTTCATCATCACATGTCGCTAAAGCCATAGTCAAATCGTCAAGAGCTAGATATAGCTTAGCTATTGTCTCTGTATTCGAATTTGACTTTCTTTTGTTTTCTGACATCTTGACCTAATTTGTATATTCTGACACTTTTATGTCTTTTATAATGTACAATTACCAAAGGCTGACATGAACAAAAATTAAATATTTCACAAAATTCAAACAGTTTTTCTATTTGAAAAATATCTACAATAACAAAATCTTTGGATGTAGATTTAACTTCTATTGGATAAATTGTATTGTCTTTCGTAGCTATAATATCTGGAATTGCCTGTTTTCCAGTTCCAGATACTGGTATCCTAATAGCGTTATAACCATTTTTATCTAAAAACTCTAATGTTTTATATTCATAATATTTGCCAGATTGTCTAATATTCATCAAAACAAATTTAGAGATTATGACATATTTATGTTTAAATATGTCATAAAGAATTTTTTATAATGATTAGATATGAATAAGGATTTGGAAAAAATAATAGAAACTTTTAAAGAAACGTTTGGTTTTAATGAAAAAGATTTAGAAGAAATAAGGAAACAAGTTAATTATTTAGATTATTCATTTTTTGATATATTGTCAAATTATAAAGAAGGACAAATGCGGTTATCTTCTATAATTATTTATTTTGGATATATTTTAGGTTCAATCTTAGATGACAAGAATTCACTTGAAATATTTCTATCAGTACTTGAGGCTGTATATATGGTTAAAAAATTTAGAGAAAAAATGAAATAATTTTTTATTCTTGTGTACAAAGCTTATATTTTCCGTCTTTGTAAACAAATATATAAATTGCATTTTCCAGATATTTTTTAAAGTCTTCTTCATTTAAAGTTAATCTTTTTATATGTTTATCTTCTATTTCTTCCCATGTTTTATCACTTATATTTATAGCAAATTCATCTACAATATCATCATCTGTTAAAACGCTTATAACATCCAAATATAAATCGTAATTTCCTTCCTTATAACATTCTAGATTTTCAAGTTCTTTATCTATAATTACAATAGATGTCACTTTAACCACTTAACGAAAACTGGATGTCCAGTTCTGTTTGTCTTTCCTACTTCTTGAAATCCAGCTTTCTTATATAAAGCATTAGAATGACCTGGAAACCCAAGTGTCCAAATTACTTCAAATCCATCATTCTTTAGTTTGTTAGCTAAATCAATTAGAAAATTTACAGCATAATCGCCTGGAGCTGTTTTCGTAACTCTTCTAATGAAATATGACCTATCAGATGGAATATTATAATGTTGAGCTATATAACGGAAAGGAGTATTGTCATGAAGCCATGCAACTGCAACTACGAAATCTTGTTCTCCGTCGTTAGCTATATACATGAAATATCTAGAATTTTTTCCTGCCCCTCCTCCCATTGGCATTTTTTGAGAATGATAATAGTTTATTAACATTCTAACAAATTTTATTAACTCTTTACTTTCTGCCTCTACAATTCTAAACTTTAACTCCATTAATAATTAGTACAAATTATGACAAATATATACTTATTGTTATGAATATAATTAGGACAAATTATGTTTTCTCTTTAAAATTTATGTAAGTTTTCAATAATATTTCAATTATGGGAAGAAGAAAAGGTAATAGAAACATAGCATCTATGAAATATCATCTATATAACAAAGTGTTAAATAGAAATAATTTCCCAGCTTTTTCTGTAATGTTTAACGCTGGAGTTGAATCTGTTCTTCCAACTCCGTTAGAGAATATTCAAGTCCCACTTGGTATAAATACTAATTATGGAATTGCTTACACTACAATTATTTCATCTTTACTTTCTACATTAAACAATCTAGCAATTTCTACGTTTAACAAAAATACAAATGTGCAAAGTTTTCTACAATTAGGACAAAGTCCAATTTTTAGTTCAAATTTTGGTCAAACTTCTGGGCTTGATTTCGTTAATAAATTTACACAACTTTACGATTATTATGTAGACCTTTGTAAAGTTTTATATCAGCCTGCTGTTTTTGATGAAACATATTTTGACCTCTCAGTTTTCCAGCCAGCCTTAACAATTGAAAATAGAAATGAGGCATGTAAAAAACTGGAGAAATATTTTGATAGTTTAACAACTACAAACGTTTCTATAGACTTATCAAACTTAGGATTTGGATATACTAATATTCCAAATATAGACAATTATTCACTTTCCAATATTCAGAATACTGGAATTTCAGATTTACTAAATACGTTAAATCTTAATTTTAATCAACTTCCAGATTTAGCTAAATTTATAGTCTCATTTATTCCGAATCTAAATAAGATAATAGACAGTGGATTTGCTTTAGATGTCGGATGGTTAGACAGATGTGTCTTAGTTCCTGAAAATGAAAATTCACAAGAATACAAAGTTAAGTTACAAAATGGTATGATTTTACAAAACTTTGCTAATGTTTTCGGTATGATTTTAGATTATACTCCTCTTGACTTAGCAATTTTAATTCCAGAATTTAATCCAAATGATATAACTCTTGATAATTTGATAGCAATTTTATCAGCTGATAAAACTGTAATTTCTATTTTTGGAAATCTATTCAAACTACATTTATATGACCCATCTCCTGGCGGAGTAAATATAACATATAGTTCAGAAATCGAAAATTATGCTGTTACATATCAACAATATTTACAAGTACAAAAAGTTGTAAATAGAAAATATTCGAATGTTTGGTATGCTAAAATGATAGCCTCAGCAATTATAGAAATTGCAAGATATCCATATCAACAAAATTACAGTTATCAAACTGGTAAAAGGACACTTCCATATCCCGAGTTTCTGAATTATTGGAAAACAAAATGGAAATTCTATGGTATTTCAGATGAGGATTTACAATTTGCTCAGCAATATGGTGAGATGTTACAAGGACAAGCTAAAATTGAGAATTCCTTAAAATTAGCTCAAAAAAGTGCAAAAACTAAAGAATATAAGCCAATCTTTTACTACAAAAACTTTAAAAATATAGCTCAGAGATAAAGAGATGATAGACATGATAATTAAGAAGAAAAAAGGTTGGAATTTTGACCCGAATACATGGAATTATAAATTTTATATTCCTTGTAAAATTGATAAAAAGAAAATTGAGGAAATTTTAACTAGCTAAATAGATAAGATGAGAGTCATGAGAATTATAAAAGACGGAGAATATTATTTTTTGGAAATTGAAAATAAACAAGAATTGAAGAAACTAAAAGAAGATATATTAAAGAAGATAAAAGAAAAAAAAGATAAAGATACAAATATTATTTAAAAGTTGAGAAAAATTAAACATAAAAAAATAAAATTAACTTAAAGTTATCTTTTCATATTTCTTAAATCGGTTACTACAGTTTTGTAAAAAAGAACTAAAAGTTTAAACTTGTTATGATTAAAAATTATTTTTTCGTTATAGGTAAGATTAGGAATTATATATTTTTCAAATTCAGTTGTCTTCATTTGTAACGCTTTTTCTCCATAACTTTGTACAAACATATGTGCAAGCTCAACAATTTTTTGTTCTATTTTTCCCATACTCATTTTTTTCCCCATTATATATTTCGATATTCACATATAAAAATCTTTCGATTATCTTTTACATATTATTCCTCAAAGCAATATTCCTTATATTATTTATATGGTATATTAGATTTGTCTCTTTTTATTACACATTTTGTAAAAAAATAATTATGTCAGTTAAAGATGAATTTTTAAATATTTTCGGACCTGTAAGAATTGCAATAGATAAGATTAGAGAACTAGAAAATAGAGGACAGATTTACGGTCTATCTCGTTATTTACCACATTCAATTATTGTTTTAAAAAATGCAGAAATACCTATGGTAGTAGATTTATATATACCAGGATTTACTTTCTATTTCCAGTTTCTTATAGCAAAAGATAAGAAAACTAACACAATTTTTATAGCAGATTTTCGAGTAGTTTATCCACAGCCTTACGCTAAACAAGTAGACTCAACATATCAGAAATTCAGTGAAACTGATGATACGAATTTAGATAATTTAAGAGATGAGATGGAGGGATTAGAAGATGAATGAGATAACTCTTATTCTCACAATAATTTCTACATTTGTAACTACATTATTCGCAATTGTACAACTTTATATAAAAATAAAACAAGCTCTAAAAGATGCTGTAAAAGAAATAGTAAATTCTGAACTACAAAATCTAAAATCGGAAATTGAAGAATTAAAGATAAATCAAAATGAACTTAAACAACAAATTGAGGAATTAAAAAAGAAATTGGACTAAGATTTTATAATATTTTATATTTGTCCTATTTTATCCTTTTACATGGTTAAAAAAAATGGAAGAAAAATGTCTTGTAGTTACAAGACATGAATTAATATCCAAACAAATTGAAGATATTAAGAAAGTTTGTAAATCCATAGATATAATACCAGCTCTTCCAACAGAATTTGAGAAATTAAAAGAACAATTAAAAGAATATAATACTGTAATTGCAAATTTGCCAATTCCAATAATTTTAACAATTCTACAATTAAAGAAAAATGTCTATACATTTAAAATTGAAAATCTCGAAACTGTAAAATATGAATCTGATTACGAACTTGAAAAACAAAAAATTCTCGAAAAATATAAAGATATTAAAGATTTATTAATTATACAAGACCCTGATTTAAAAACTAAAACATTTAGAATTTCAAAATATACAGGATTACAGAAAATTATTAAGATTGATATAATTACAAATGATATAACGAAATGGTGAAAAAAATGGTAAGAGAAATAGATTTGATAAAAATCGAAGTTCTTCTACAACTTCAATTAGGATTAATTGAGGAACTTTTTGATAATGAAAATTTTACAGAAGATGATAAATTAACAGTTCTGGAAATGATTAAAAATTTGTCTGAAGAAATTAGTAAAGATATAGCAGTTATATTAAAACAAAATAAAGAAAATAAACAAACATAAAAACGGTGAAGTTATAATGGAAATTATAAAAGATTATACTTTAGATGATTTAGATATGTTAATAATTTTAGCAATTGATAAAAAAGAAAATTCTAGTAAAAAAATTCATGAAACAGTTATAAAACTTTCAAAATTATTGAATATTAAACTTGATTGTATTGATAGTTATTGTGAAGATATTATTGAAAGATTAAATTCAAGGTCTAGAATACCATTTTGGATTAAGAGAAATTATAAATATAAATTAACAGAATTAGGAAGGAAAACGTATACCGAATTGATAGAAATATTAAAGAAAAAAGAAAGATGGGATATATTGAAAATATTAAATGGAAATAAAAATAAAAAATAAATAAGTAAAGAAAAAAGTTATAATTTTTTAACCAAATCCCTTATTAAACTTTTATCTGCAATTGTAAGTTTTAATTCTGGATTGTTAAGGATACTTGTACTTCCTGATTCCTTAACAAGTATAGCTAAATCCCTATGTAATAATCTTGAACGATTAGGTCTAATATGATAAAACTCCAGATGAATAGATAGTCTACCAGTTTTCATTCCGCATATTGGACATCTGTAATTGTCAAAGTGTTTTTCCATATGTCTCTTAAATTCTGTTTCGTTCTTTAATTCTATCTTACATAAATAACAATAGAATTTTTTCGGAACTCCTTTTATAGCTCCCATGGTTTATCACTTATAAAATCATAATTTTTTCGAAAAATACCAAATTCTTTCTTTTTGTGAATGTGTTAATTCTATATTTAATTCCTTTAAGATTTTTGTAGTCCCGGCTTCCTTAACAAGTATTGCTAAATCTCTGTATAACAGTCTAGAATGACTAGGTCTAATATGGAAAAGTGTGAGATGTTTCGATAAATCTCCAGTTGGAAATAGGCATAATGGACATCTTAAATTGTCGTAATGGTTATATATATGTTTCTTAAATTCTTTTATAGACTTAACTTCTGTCTTACAAATTGGGCAATAATATATTTTTTTCATTCCCTTACCTATTCCCATAAAATATATTATTTTATATGACATTTATAAATGTTTTTTTACTTTTCGATTTTTTTATTCCAGAAATCTAACGTATAAATTATTAATATCATATTTCTTGACTAATTCCCTTAGATTCTTACTTCTTTCTTCTCTATCTTGTAATTCTGTAGTTATTAATATTGCATTTATCATATCTTGAATGTCGAACTTATGAATTCTCCATTTTTGACCGTTATTCTTATCATAATATTCCTCAACTTCTGAAGATTTTATTAAGAGGTTCCACTGCCAACTTGTAAATTCGTCAAATGGAGGCATAAGTTGATGGATAACCGGAGTTCCCATAGCCATACTTTCCAAAACTGGCATTCCAAATCCTTCAGTTCCTGACGGCACAATTGTATAGTCCATAACTCTATAAAATGCAAAAATATATTCTCTAGGATTTAGTCCAAATTCTGAAACAAAATGTACATTTCCAGGAACTTCCAAATCTTTGAATTGTTTATGAGAAATTACAAAAAAGTGGACTTTTTTAGCCAAATCTGGAACTTTTTTATTTAATTCTTGGAAAACTTTTACCATTAAATCCATATTCTTTCTCTTTGTCATCCCTGAAACTATTCCAAATTTCACAGTATTCGGAAAGTCTTTATCTAGTTTCTGTTTAAGTTGTGGAGCTAATTGTTCTGCTTTTTCTACAATTTCGAAATTAATACCATGAAAGACTGGTAAATCAACTTCCAAATTAACTTGTTGTAGATTTTGAGCTGAAAATTTAGAATTTGGAATAAATTTTATACCTTTTAATAGATATTGATTTACGATATTTATATTTGGAATTCCGTCACATGTTGTATAGAAATATTTCTTACCTTTGAATTGTTGATAAGCTAAAAGATATGGATTCAAAGATGGCGGATGAAATGGAATAAAAACAACAAGTTTTTCAGATTGTGGTAATATATACGGATTAGTTGAAATTGTTACATCTTCACCATTTTTTCTAAGAACATATGCTATATCTTCTGTCACATTTCTTATAGATGAGTAATTCATAGTCAAAATTACAGTTTTCATAGAAGTTTTATAATTGTCATGACACTAATAAATTTCATGGGTTTGTTAATTTATGAATGCCCATATTGTAAGAAAGTTTACAAAACTGTAAACAGTATGAAAGCACATTTGAGAAAATATCATGGAGTTTCCAGAATGGATAACGTAAAAAGAATTTCGACAAGAACATATAATTATGTAGAAACAAAAATTGAAGATAATGATTAATTCTAAATTTGAAAATAGAAAAAACGAAAAAAGGAAAATAGCTTATAAGGAAATCTATAGTTTTTTAGCTTACGTATCCGTTAGGATTGCCTACAATTATATTAGTTACAGCATCAAGAATTTCTGGATTAGCGTTAAAAGCTGATATATAGTAAGCCTTTAATCCAGCTATCATATTCGTTAATGCTTGTCCGCCTCCAAGCCTATTTAAAGCTCTAGCAATTTTCATACCATAACCCTGATAAATTGCCCTACTAGGCCCAGTAACACCGTATTCAGAAAGTACGGCAGATACTTGTTCATTTACAGCTACGAATTTAGGAGCATTGGCTTGGAAGTTTTGCTGGGCTATTGGAGCTACATTAGTCAATATTGTGTTAGCTACAGTTGGATTGGAAAATGCTGTAAATTTGGCTTGCCATTTCGCATATCTTTGTGCATAATCTCTTGGGGTATGACCTCTTGCCATGTCTGTTCAATTTACAATTTTTCTTCCTAAAATTTAAATTTTCACGTTCTATAACAAATATAATGTATATTATTTGTACAAATTGAGGAAAATTTAAAATTCGAAATTTTTACG
>Ga0080003_1000378_pt1 | contig 30199 bp, 34 predicted proteins | sample JossMetagenome_FD_69206 | JGI IMG/M metagenome (GOLD analysis project Ga0080003, IMG submission 69206) | Hot spring microbial communities from Joseph's Coat, Yellowstone National Park, USA - JC2_E (SPADES assembly) (version 2) | ecosystem: Environmental > Aquatic > Thermal springs > Hot (42-90C)...
AGATTTAGTATAGATTTAAAGTGCTTTGAAAATTAAGTTTTTATTGAAAAGCCGACCATAAATGTTTGCGAATAAATACTAAGGCGATTCCGGTTCTTCGACCGGAATGACAAAAGGCTTGAGAATAGGGTTTATCAAACTACGGGAATCGCCTTTTTTGTAAGGGAGATTCCCAATCAAGTTGGGAATGCAGTTTTGTAATATTTATCGTAATCTTGACGCACATCATGAGTAACACTTCTCTATATTTGTCCTTTTTTATTTTACCTCTAAACTTTTGTTTGTCCCATTATTGTAATAGCTGCAAAAGACAGACAAATCTCTTGTAAAACTTTTGAAAGGTTATATTCGAGGGATTCCACTTGAAGCGCCATTGTTTGAGATGTCGAGAAGAAGGGTTGAACAGGTTGTGGAGGATATTGCACGAAAGGCGAGGATAAAAAAGCCGATTCATCCCCACACGCTTAGGCATACAGCAACGACTTTGTATTTGAAGAATGGGACGAATATTGAAAGTATCCGGAGGATGTTAGGGCATGCGAGTCTTTCGACGACGCAGAAGTATTTGCAATTGACAGATGAAGAGGTTGCAAAGGATCTTTCGAAAGCGAATTGGTAGAATTCAATTTATCGACATTTGACATGTCATACATAATGTAGTATACTAAAAATAGGATGTCTAAAATAAATTATTTTGATCGAATTGATTGGACTGAAAAAAGCATTACACACATATCAAGACACAATGTAGTTCCCGAAGAAGTTGAAGAAGGTATTTTTGATGATAATCCTCGTCTCCGGCTTGCCAATGTTGTTACAACAGAACTTTCTCCAAGGACGATAGTTTACTGTCAGACTGCCGCGGGACGTTATCTTTTTGTGGTTATCACGCCTTTTACACATAGAAGTGTTCGGGTGGTGACAGCTCGAGATATGGACAAAAGTGAGATCGCTTATTACAAGAAAAGGAGGAGATAAACTTGAAAAAAGCAGAAAAACTTAAAGAATTAAAATCTGTAGATGAGATCCCAAAGAAATTTAAATCTGATCAGGAAGAGGTTGAATTCTGGGATTCTCATTCCTTTGCGTCGATTGCCGATGAAATGCCTATATCCAATCTTATTCCGAGAAAAAGGAAAAGGATGCGCCCAATTTCCATACGACTACCTGAAGATACGATCAAGGATGCAATGGAAATCAGCATATCTGAAAACATTGATTACACTGCTCTGTTGAGACAAATAGTGATAGAAGGGATCAATGTGGTCAAGAAAAAGAAAAGGGAAACTGTCAATCACGTTCAGAACAGTGAAAAATAACGTTTAAAACATGAGGTTTGTATTGTGATTGTCTTTACTTTTAACTGTAGCAGTTTTAGGACATCTCATGACATCTCAATTTCCTTAAAATCAAACGTTCACTATAAATCGTCGAAAAATCGCTAAAAACATCTTCTATGTTCATATTTTCATCCTCTCCCTTATTAAATAACTTCTTTTAATCTCATGAATGCCACTTCTCTCAGTTTCTCAAATAGAAAATGTTCTCTTTCTGTATTGTAACGCTTCCGCTATGTGGGAAATTTCGATTTTGTCTGATTTAGAAAGATCTGCTATCGTCCTTGATACTTTTAGCATCTTCTCCATTACCCTTGCTGTCAATCCCAATTTCTTTGATGCGTTTTTGAAAAAATCCTCTTCTTTTTCTCCGAGTTTGCAAAACTTTGAGACTTCGGACGCGTTCATTTTCCCGTTCAATTTTCCTGATCTTTTCATCTGAATTTCAACGGCCTCCATGACCCTTTCTCTTATTTTCAAAGAAGATTCAGACGATTTCATCGAGGTATATTTATCGTAATCAACTTTCGGAACGTCGATGAAAATATCTATTCTATCTTCTATTGGTCCCGATATCTTTTTGTTGTATCTTTCTATTTCGGGTATCGAACATATGCAATGATGAACGCCATCTTCTACGCCAAACCAACCACAGGGGCATGGATTTTGCGAACCTATCAAAATGAATCTTGCTGGATACGTGTGCGTTTCCTTTATTCTAGATATAGTTATAACACCGTCTTCTAAAGGTTGTCTCAATGCCTCAAGCACATCTCTTCTGAACTCTGGAAGTTCATCCATGAACATCACACCATTATGTGCAAGCGTTATTTCACCTGGTTTTGCTCTGTCGCCTCCCCCTACCATTGCTGCAAGAGATGCGCTGTGGTGGGGTGAACGAAATGGTCTGGATGTTACAGGCCCTCCATCAAGAAGACCTGCTATTGAATAGATCTTTGTCGATTCTAAAATTTCATCGAAAGTCATCGGCGGTAAAATTGTAGGAAATCTTCTCGCAAGCATCGTTTTCCCAACGCCAGGAGGACCTTTCATAAGTACGTTGTGAAAGCCTGCCGCTGAAATTTCGAGTGCGCGTTTTGCGAGTTCCTGACCTCTTACTTCTGAAAAATCAACTTCATAACTGTTTTGGACAACACTTATGCCTTTGAATTCAACTTCATGAAATAATTCTGTCTGTGACATTATTCTCACAACCGTTTGAAGATCATCACAAGCATATATGCGTTTGCCTTTAAGTAGAGAAACTTCTGGGACGTTATCAGAGGGTATTATCGCATTCATTGAGGAAGATTTTGCTATCATGATTGGCAATGCTCCATCCACTCTTCTCAATTTGCCATCAAGACCGAGTTCGCCTATCAAACACCACTCTTGATGCACTTCTATTTTACCTGAGGCCATAAGAATCGCTATTGCTATTGGAAGATCAAGCAATGTGCCTTCTTTTTTCGCATCTCCAGGAGCAAGATTGACGGTTATGTAACCATGTGGGATTTCAAAACCGCTGTTTTTTATCGCACTCATGACTCTTTTCTTACTTTCTTTTATTGCCATATCGCCAAGGCCGACTATTTCCAATTCTTGTCTGACAGATCTCATGTTGAGATCGGCTTCAACTTCCACATTGAGCACATCGAGTCCTGCGAGGATCGCACTTTTAACCTTTGAGTAATGCAAGTGAAACCTCCCCCTTTCTCAAAGATTATACACTATAATCAAGGAGGTGCAGTCGTGAATTGGATCAATTTTTTAGAAGCCGTTATAATCATAATAGCGGTTTATTTGCCTTTACTTTTGGGAAAAAGCAAGAAAAATGAGGAAAATGTCTTCTGGGCGTCTATGGCTTCTCTTACCCTTGCCATAGTTGCAACTTTTGTGACCGGCAACGCAAAAATGGGAGGTTTCAACTTCTCAAGTGCTTTACCGATAATTGTGGCACTTATCGCCGGATTTATATCTTATGGGATTCGTGATCTGAATTTCAAACTTCAAAGTACAAAGTTCTCTCCTATAACCTGGCTAATTTTTATTCCGATAACTGAAAACTTGGTTTTCAGGCATATAGGCCTCTTTTACACCTCTGAATGGGTTTTTAAGATACAGATATTGGCATGGTATTTAACTGTTAACGTACTTCTCTTTGCCATAATAGCAGCCTTAATTTATTTTTTAATATACTTAAAAAATGGACTTACAGAGGCTCTCGTCGAAGCCACGATTTTTTTTGTGATTGGATTGATAGCTGGCTATATTTACGTAAATTATGGCCTGCTAATGGCAATTGTTTCCGAACTTGTCTTCAACCTTTGGAGGGTCATATTTGGCATGTTGCACGCGAAAATCAAGGAATCTGCCTGATTAGCCATGATGATAGAGTCGATCCAACGGTGGGAAAGATCGTCGATGAGATCGCACTCGCGTACTGTGTAGCGGCAACATAATTTGGGAAAACACCCGCAAAAAGGCTGAATTGATTTCCATATTGGATATCGAAGGCCGGTATATTTTGGCCTCTTAAAAGGTTAACTATCTTTAACACTCTGTCCGAATATGGAGATGAAAGAATTTGAATAGAGAAAGTTGAACCATTTGCAGCCGGATAGGCAAGAAAATATTGCTTGTTCATTTGAGTTATTTCGTAAAAATCGTTTACCGACAAAATTGGAATGAAATCTTCCAAATTCGTTGCTGTGACAGTATTCAAAGGAAATGATGGAAGCGTTCTTGGCGCATTTTCGAATAAGATAGAGTATTTCATGAAAGGTTTGGAAAGTTTTACAGGATTTATTTCTGATTTAAGAGTTGTGAGTTCACTGGCAAGTGCCTGAATAGCCGTTGTGTTGTTTGATATCTGAGTTTTAAGGGTTTGAACTGTCATATTTAGACCGCTAAATAGAATCAAAAGGAAAACTGACAGCACAAGAATCAATATTTCGTAAATCGACATCTTATCACCTTCTTAAATTTTAAAATAATTATAACATTGATAACATATTATATGCCATATGCCATTTTTATGCGTCTATCTTTGATTTTTTTGGAATTACAACGGTAAATGTAGATCCCATCGTATATCTTGATTCAACTTCTATTTTTGCATTTATTATTTTAGAAAGATGCTTGACAAGCGCAAGCCCTAATCCCATACCTTTTGCGCTTGTCTCAGATGAATTTGAAGCCCGATAAAATCTTTCGAAGATCCTTGGGATTTCTTCTGCCTTTATGCCTATACCGTTATCTTGAACGGATAATTTTATTGAATCTTCATCTTCCACAACGGAGATTTTAACGTCGCTATCTGGATGTGAATACTTTATAGCGTTGGAAAGCAAGTTCGTGGTTATTCTGTAAAGTGCCATTCCATCTGTGTAAACGAAGAGATTTTCAGGCACATCCAAAATCACGTTTATATGCTTTGCTTTGCATCTGTAATCCATTTCTGCCCTGGCCTCTTCTGCCATTTGATAGATGTTGACAAGCGAAAAGCGAGGAACGTATGATTTCATCTCGAGTTCGCTCAGCGAAAGCAGTTGATCTACGAGCTTTTCAAGTCTTTTAAGTTGCGCCATAGCCCTTTCAATGCGATCTGCTTTCATTTTTTCGTCCATTTCAGGATCTTTTATCATGGTGAGAAAACCCTCAATTATTCCGAGAGGAGTCATGAATTCATGCGAAACGGCAGAAACAAAATCCGCTTTTGCACTTTCGAGCATCTTCACGGTGTTCAAATTTTCGAAGATCCATACCACTATTTCATCATCTTTGAAGGTTGTTACTTTACATTCGATCTTCGTGGTGCCGAAATAAACGGGAAGTTGTTCGGTAAAAACAGAATCTCTGAGTGCGCTTTGCAAAGCGGCATCAATTTTGGAAAAAGAAATAATATCCGTGATTTTAACACTTTTTTGAAGTGAAACTTTGAATAATTTGACGATCGCTTCATTATGATCCACTACGTTGAGATATTTGTCCGTTGATATTATTCCTTCACTCACAAAATCAATTATTCTCATCGTTGGTTTCCCCGGTATCGCCTAATTTATATCCCACTCCCCTTACCGTTTTTATAATAGATTCTCCGAGTTTTTCTCTTATTTTGCTGACATGAACATCTACCGTTCTGAATTCACCAAAAAAATCCATTCCCCAGACCTTGTCAAGAATCTCTTCTCTTGTGAACACTTTGGCGGGATACGATATGAGCAATTTCAAAAGTTCGAATTCTTTGTTTGTGAATTCTATTTTTTCTCCTTTCTCATTCGTTGCGGAGTAAGAATCGAGATTTATCAATTTTCCATTATATTCAAAAGTCCTATCTGGAGTTTTTTCGGATGTTGATCGTCTCAAAACAGCTTTGATGCGGGCTAAAAGTTCGTATTGGTTGAAGGGTTTTGTGACGTAATCGTCGGCTCCAAGTTCAAGGCCGAGTATCTTATCTATATCCGCTCTTCTTGCCGTGAGTATTATAACCGGTACATCGATCTTTTTTGTTTTCATCGTTTTAAGCGCATCCATACCCGATCCATCCGGAAGACCTATATCCAGCAAAACAAGGTTGAAGTGGGAGGATGAAAGTTTGTCCCACATCGTTGAGATATCTTGCGCAACATCGCATTTAAATCCGCCGTTTTTTAAGGTGTAGGCGATTATTTCAGCCATATCCTCTTCATCTTCGACTATCAAAATTCGATCCATTTTATCATCTCACAAAAGGGTATATAATTCTTTGCCAAGGATCATGTAAGTCGTCTCTTCGCATATGTTGGTCGAGTGATCGGCCACTCTCTCTATCGATCTCGAAACGATTATGAGTCTTTCAGATTGTGCTATGGCTTCTTTTGAACATTTTTTGGCCACTATCTCTTCAAGATCGTCGGCAACTTTGCGATCTAGATAATCGACTTTGTCATCCATTAACCATATTTTTTTCGCAAGTTCAACATCTTCTTCAAAATACGCTTTCATAGCACCTGAAAGCATTTCTTCGGCTATTTGAACCATCTTCGGAATATCAACAAGCGGCTTTATCAAAATCTTGCCTTCCATGAATTGAGTCACCTGTGCGATATTCACCGCCTGATCGGCAACACGCTCAAGTTCACTGGCTATTTTCATTACCATTATAACGCGTCTGAGATCAGATGCAAGCGGATGAAACCTTAAAAGTATTTCGTAAACTAACTCTTCTATTTTTCTCTTAAGGTTATCTATCTCATCATCACCTTTTATAACATTTTCAGCGATCCCCACATCGATGATTTCAAGAGATTTTGCCGCAGATTGAAAAGACTCAAGCGATAAACTGAACATCTCGTTCAATTTCATTTTCAAAACATTCAACGCTTGGTCGTAATTTGACAACCTTAAATTATCACTTTCCATATATCCTCCTCTTAACCGTACATTCCCGTAAGATAATCGTCAGTCAATTTCTCATTGGGAGCATTCAAAATCTTTTCGGCCTTGCCAAATTCAACGAGTTTACCCATGTAAAAAAAGGCTATGTAATCGGCTATTCTTGCGGCTTGTTGAATGTTATGGGTAACTATCAAGATGGTTATTTCTTTACTTATCTGTTCGAGTACTTCCTCGATTTGCTTTGTGGCAAGCGGATCTATCGCCGATGTTGGTTCGTCGAGGAGTAGGATTTTAGGCTTTATGGCCAGGGCTCTCGCGATACATAACCTTTGTTGCTGACCTCCTGAAAGTTTGTAAGCATTCATTGAAAGTCTATCTTTTACCTGATCGTAAAGCGAGGCAGATTCAAGAGACGATTTAACCGTTTCATCAAGGATTTTTCTTTCTTTTACACCATGTATCTTAAGCCCAAAGACAACATTTTCATATATCGACTTTGGAAACGGGTTTGGCTTTTGAAAGACCATTCCTATCTTTTTTCTCAGTTCTTCAACGGGATAATCGTTTGAAAGTATATCTTTGTCATCAAAAATTATACTCCCTTTGTGGCTGAAATCATCAAATCTGTCGTTCATCCTGTTTATCGTCCTTAAAAAAGTTGATTTTCCACATCCAGAAGGACCTATTATGGCCGTTATAGATCTTGCAGGTATTTCGAACGAAATCGAATCAAGTATTTGCTTTTGTCCAAAGTAAACCGATAAATTTTCTATTTTCAAATCAACATCCATTTTATCCCTCCTTCACGAATTTTTTCTTGTTTTTGATCTGAATATCACGATGGCAATGTTCATAAGAACGATCAAAGTGATGAGGACAAGCGCTATTCCGTAAGCGAAATGCGTGCTTGCCGATATGTTTATGCTTGTCGTCATAAGGCCGTATATCATGTAAGGCAAAGCCATAAACTGTTGATTTATGGCCGTTGGATAATGTGCGAGATAAAGCGTGGCGCCTGTAAAAAGTATCGGAGCCGTTTCACCGGCTATTCTTGCGCTTGCGAGTATAACGCCGGTCATGATTTTGGAAGCGGCAACTGGAAAGACGACAAGCAAAGCACTTTGCCATTTCTTTGCGCCAAGCGAGTAAGAGGCCTCTCTCAAATCATTCGGCACATCTCTCATGGCATTCTCAGTTGTCATTATTATGATGGGAAGCGCAAGTATTGAGAGCGTAAGAGCAGAACTAAGAATTGAAAGGCCAAATTTGAATAAGACTGCAAAGACTGCCAAACCGAAAAGTCCATGAACTACAGATGGAACACCGGCAAGATTTGCAACCATCATCCTCAAAACGTTGAATGTCTTACCCTTGCTTCTGTACTCGGAAAGATAAATTCCTGCCAGAATTCCCACCGGAACGGCAAAAACAAGACCCAGTCCCGTTACCATGAAGGTACCGGCTATCGCAGGACCTATGCCGCCGTGAGGCACTCCTTTAAAATCAAAAGAGGTTATCGAGATCAAAAAATTCCAATTCAAAACACTCAGACCATTCACCAATATCAGGGCAAAAATCGATCCAATGGCGAACAATATCCCGATTGAAAAAATCGATAAAGACAAAAAGGCAATGCGTTGCTTAAACATGCGCTTTTTGAAACTCACCCTTTCATCATCTGCCTTTCGTACCTGATCCTGATAACTTCTCCAACGAGGTTTATGAGAAAGGTCATTGCAAAAAGTACAGCTCCTATTCCGAAAAGAGCATAAAAATGTGGCGTGTTGACAGGAGTTTCTCCCATCTCTGCCGCTATTGTCGAAGACAAAACCCTTGCAGGTTGAAAGATACTCGATGGAAAGATCGCGGCATTTCCTGCAACCATGAGTACTATCATGGTTTCTCCGAAAATTCTTCCGAGAGAAAGCATCGCTATCGACGCAAAAGGGCCTTTCAAACCCGGTATAACCACCTTTGTAAGAGTTTCGAATTCGTTTGCGCCTAAAGCTTGAGCACCTTCCTTTTGTTCGGGCGAAAAAGCGCTTATGAAATCCTCCATCATTGAAGTCGGCATGGGTATCGTGATGAGTGAAAGCATGATGGCGGCATTTAAAATATTCTGTCCTGTGTCCATGTTAAACACATTTTGAAAATAAGGCGCTACTATGCTTAAACCGATAAGACCCAGTATTACCGAAGGAACGCTTGAAAAGATCTCCAAAAATATCTTCAAAAAGTAACGCAATCTTTTTGGAGCAACGTGCGTTATGAAGATCGCAAGCACAAATGCGGAAGGAAAGGTTATCAAAATTGTGAGAAAAGAGATCCATATCGTTGCATCTAAAAGTGGCAAAATGCCGTAAAAAGGTGGGATAGCGGTAGGATACCATAAAGTGCCAAAGAAGAATTCTATCGGTGATGCCGTTTTAAAAAGCGGTATCCAGTTGTAAAACAAAAAAAAGGTGATCGCCACGATGATGGCGATCGAAACCCATCCAGAAACAGAGATGATGCGATCTATTATGTTCTTCATCTTTTTGAGTATCCCTATTTCACCTCGTATATAGGTACGAATCCGACTTCAGAAACTATCTTTTGACCTGATGGTGAAAGGCCAAAATCTATGAACTGTGCAATTGTTCCTGAAGGCACACCGTTTGTTATCATGAAAAGCGGCCTTGCGAGAGGATATGTGCCAGAACGGGCGGCTTCAATATTTGCCTTCATACCGCTTATGGCCACTTCAGAGATATTCGGACTGCTTTCAAGGTATCCAAGTCCCACGTATCCGATAGCCCTTTTGTTGCCGGAAACGGATCTGATGACTTCGGCATTTGAAGCAACAGTTAAAGCGCCTGGTTTGACCAATGCACCTCTCATAACCTTTTCTGCCCACACTTCAAAAGTGCCGGAACTGTTGTCCCTCGTTACAACCACGATCGACATGTCGGGACCTCCAACCTGAGACCAATTGGTGATCTTTCCTTCGTATATCTCCTGAAGTTGATCAAGAGATAAATTTCTGACTGGATTGCCAGAATTAACTATCGGTGCTATTGCATCGTAAGCAACTACTACGGGAAATGGAAAGAAACCCTTTGAAATTGCGGACTTTATTTCAGTTTCGCTCATCCATCTTGACGAATCTGCGATATCGGCAAGTCCATCGAGAAGAGCTTTTATGCCATTTCCAGAACCATTTCCGACGACTGAAACGTTGACATCCGGATTCAGTTGCATGTAGGATTGGGCCCATTGCTGGGCAATGGGAAGCACGGTTGTAGAACCGACAATTACAATTTTAGTTGACGCGAAGGCAGAAAAAGCAAGCATAGAAACTAAAAGCACAAACAAAATCTTTTTCATTCTTAAACCCCTCCTTTTTTTTCTAACTCAATTCTAAGGTCAAAGTTTTATCTCAGTTTTATCTAAATTTAAATTTATTTTAAACATTGAAATTTTTAGATTGTCAATGTAAAACGAAGGATAAGCCGTTAAAACCGGCCAAAAACGCCGAAATTAAACTCAAAAGACATTTTTTCGTCATTTTTTGACTTTGCTTTTAAATGGTGTTTAATGATAAATTATGAAAGATGATTCACCTATCTTATGAAAAATGATTCATATTACACAGGAGCGTAAACATGCATGTTGGCATAAGTGGAATAGGCGTATACATTCCGAACAATTTTTGGGATTCTCAAAAGATAGCCGAACTTTCCGATTTGCCCAAATGGGTTGTCGAAGAAAAACTTGGCATAAAAAGAAAGCCGATGCCTGGACCTGACGATCACACCGGATTGATGGGAGTAAAAGCGGCCATTCAAGCCATGAAGATGGCAAAATGCGATGCATCGGAAATAGATGTTGTGATTTGGAATGGATCGCAGCATAAAGATTATCCAATATGGCTTGCGGGAACTTACGTTGCAGAAAAGATCGGTGCAAATCGTGCGTGGTCTTTTGATATGGAAGCCGAATGCGGCAGCATGATGGTTGGCATGAAAGTAGCAAAAAGTTTGATCCTTTCAGATCCAAAGATAAATACCATTCTTCTTGTAAGTGGTTACAGAAATTGCGATTTCGTCAATTACAAAAATTCAAAGACAAGGTTCATGTACGATCTTGGATCCGGAGGGGCGGCCATGATCATAAAAAGAAATGCGCCCAACGTCATTCTCGAAACCGTTACCATGACAGATGGAAGTTTTTCGGAAGATGTCGTTGTCCCCATGGGGGGTACAAGAGAGCCGGTGAATTGCGATGGCATTGCAAACGGGCGTGGATATCTCGATGTCGTCAATCCCGATTCGATGAAGGAAAAACTTGACACACTTTCGATGGAAAACTTTGAAAAGGCGATACGCATGTCTGTCGAGCAAAGCGGATATGCCATCGAAGACATAGATTATCTTGCCATCTTGCACATGAAAAGATCCGCTCATGAAGAAGTTTTAAAAAGGTTAAACATTTCCGGCGATAAAACGATTTATCTTGAGAATTACGGTCATATAGGCCAAAACGATCAAATACTTTCGCTTTCCCTTGCGCTTGAAAACGGAAAGATAAAAAACGGAGATCTGGTTGTTTTTGTCGGTGCCGGAATTGGTTATATATGGTCTGCCACAACGCTTATATGGGGGGAGGAGATCATGAATGCCGAGAGTACCCACATCTGAGAAAGGTATAAACACATACAACAGGATAATTAAAAAGTCCGTTGAACTGTTTAGAACAAATGGGTACCAAGAAGTTTCGGCGGCCATGATATCGAAAAGGTGTAATATAGGTAACGCTTCATTTTATCAGTATTTTGATTCCAAAGAGGAGATCTTGATCCAGATCGTTCATGATCTTACCGAATGGCTAAAGCAAAACATTCATTACATGATGTCAAACACACGTTCTTCGAGCGATGAAGAAAGATTTCGGTTTTTTGTTAAAGCCTTTGTGGAATCCATCTCTGAAAAGATAAACGAATATTCCGTTTTCAGGAATGCCGAATTCCTTTTTCCAGACATTTCGATGGAATTTTACGATGACCTCTACAATTTCATGTCTGAAGAATTTCTTGAAATTCTTGATTCGACCTCCAAAAGAGCTTTTTATCTTTTTATGATAGGAATTGTAAACTTCGTCGTTATAGAGTATGCCATGTCAAGCGAAAAGAAAATAGATGAAAAAGTTATAGATGCAGTTTTTGATCTTATATACAACGGCATAGATCCGGATGATCATCTGATAAATCAAGATGCTTTTGAAATGCTTCCGGAACTCGGTGAAGATCAATTTGAATTCAAATCCCAGTGGTCGGTAACTCACAGAAAAATACTTGCTGCCACAGAACAACTTTTTGGAAGTAAAGGCTATTCGAAGACAAAGATCTCTGACATATCCAACCTCGCAGGCGTAGGCCTCGGAACGTTTTATGTGCATTTCGATTCTAAGATAGAGGCTTTGCGAGAACTCGTTTCTTCAACGCTTGAGGCGTTAAAAAGAAGTCTGAGAAGATATGTTTGGAGATTTACAGACAGAAGGGATGCGGAAATATCTGGATACATGGGATTTTTGGATTTTTTCAAACATCACAAAGAGATGTACTCGATAATCAGAGAAATGGAATTCGTCGATTCGAAAACATCCATTTATTATTACGCTCAAATATCTAAATCTTACATCAAGCCACTCGATAGGGCATTCAGGAATAACGAGTACAGACCATTTGAACCTGTCTTGCTATCTTACATGCTTATGGGCGTTGGCCATCAAATCGGTCTTGAGTCGATAATAGAAAAAGATATGGACATCGATGAATTGAAAACGTACGTTAAGGAAGTATCGAAATTTTTAATGCATGGTCTTAGAGGAGAGATAAGATGAATTCCGAACTTTACAGGTCGAAAGTTGCAAGTGTTGAAGATGTTATGAAAAAAGTGCTTTCCGGGGATAAAACCGTTGTACTTGGAATGGCGGCTATGGAACCACAGTCATTTCTGAACAACCTTAAAAATTGCGAATTCAAAAATTTACGCGTCTTTTCCTGTCTTGACGTGGTTGATTTTCCTGTTCAAAAGGATCCGAAATTCTCCGGTAAATTCCTAAATGAATCCTGGTTTTACAGCAATCCCACAAGAGAGGCCGCAGGCATGGGCATAGGAACGGTGACCTACATACCCAACAATTTGCATTTAGCAGGCGCAGACAAAATACAAAATGATAAACCAGACGTTTATTGGGGCATAGCTTCTCCGATGGACAAACACGGATATCTAACTTTGTCGTTGAGCGTCGTTTACGAAAAAGAAATGATAGAAAATGTCGATAAGATAGTACTTGAGGTAAATCCAAATGCCCCTCGAACTCATGGAGATACGCAAATTCACATCTCCGAAGTCGATCACATAATAGAAGTTGATTATCCTATCCCCACAATAGTGAATGCAACGCCGACAAAAGAAGACGAACTCATAGCTGGATATATAGCCGATCTCATAGAGGACGGTTCAACCATTCAACTTGGAATAGGTGGCATTCCGAATGCAGTCTCATCTTTCCTCGCAAACAAACATGATCTTGGCATTCATACAGAAATGTTAACCCAAGGTATGGTAGAGCTTCTTAACAAAGGTGTCATAACAAACAGAAAAAAGACACTCTGGCCGGGTAAAATGATATGCACATTCGGTCTTGGAGAAAAAAGTATGTACGATTTTGTGGATGACAATCCCGGAATCCTCTTTTTGAGAGGCAAATACGTCAACGATCCTTACGTGATAGCCCAGAATGAAAAAATGGTGAGCATAAACACGGCGTTGATGGTCGATCTCACAGGACAAGTTGCATCTGAAAGCATAGGATTCAAACATTACAGCGGCACCGGTGGTCAATTGGATACACACAGAGGCGCTTCGATGGCAAGGAACGGCAAAGGTATAATAGCACTTCATTCAACTGCAAAAGATGGAAAGATATCAAAAATAGTACCATTTTTACCTGAAGGAACAGGTGTAACCGTTCCAAGACAAGATGTGGACTGGGTTGTGACCGAATACGGGGCAGTTCATTTGAAAGGTAAAAGTGTTCGCGAGAGGGCAAAATTACTCATCTCAATAGCAGACCCGGCATTCAAAGAAGAATTGAAAAAATTTGCCCTATCAAATCATATTCTTTAACCAATAAATTTTTCCGAATTCGCATTGTTAATTTTTAATCATCAAGGAGGTCAAAAATGAGATTAAATGGAAAAGTGGCGATTATAACCGGAGCGGCGAGTGGGATAGGCCTTGAAACGTCTAAGTTATTCATAAAAGAGGGTGCAATCGTTGCCGCATGCGATTACAACGAGGAGGCTTTAAAAAAAGCGAAATCTGAGATCGGTGAATCTTACAGCATTTACAAAATGGACGTTTCAAAACATGATGAGGTTAAAACCATCGTTGATAAGATCTTTTCAGATCTTGGCAGAATAGATATTCTGGTTAATAACGCTGGAATAACGAGAGACAATTTTCTTGTAAGGATGCCTGAAGCGGATTTCGATGCCGTCATCTCGATAAATCTCAAAGGGATATACAACGTAACGCAGGCAGTTGTACCTTACATGATGAACCAAAGAAATGGGGTCATATTGAACGCGTCTTCGGTAGTCGGGATATACGGAAACATAGGACAAACTAATTACGCAGCGGCCAAGGCCGGTTTGATAGGCATGACGAAAACGTGGGCAAAGGAGTTCGCAAGGTACAACATACGTGCAAATGCCGTGGCACCGGGCTTCATAAAAACACCCATGACAGAAAGTGTGCCAGAAAAAGTTATAGAACAGATGAAGGCAAGAACACCTCTTGGAAAAATGGGAGAGGCCATAGATGTTGCGAATGCATATCTCTTTTTGGCTTCCGATGAAGCCAGTTACATAACAGGTCAAGTACTCGGTGTCGATGGTGGACTGGTCTTTTAGAATGAATTTTTCGAGAGGAGGCACAAGATGAAAGTTTACATAATAGGTGCAAAGAGGACTGCAATAGGTGTTTTTGGTGGAAGTCTTAAGGATATTCCGGCTACAAAACTCGGTGCGATTGCGATAAAGGGTGCAATGGAACAGGCACATGTTGATCCAAAAGAGGTCAACGAAGTCATCATGGGAAATGTGCTTGTCGCTGGTGAAGGCATGGGCCCTGCGAGACAATCCTCCATATATGCGGGGATTCCCGTTGAAGTGCCTGCATTCACCGTAAACATGGTCTGCGGGAGCGGAATGAAAGCGATAATGGTAGGCGCGACTGATATCACCATCGGAAATGCCGATTTGGTCGTTGCTGGTGGTATGGAAAACATGTCTCAGGCACCATTTTTGCTGAATTACAAAACGAGATTTGGTGCCAAATTCGGAAACATGGAAGTCATCGATCACATGGTCTACGATGGACTTACGGATGTCTTCAATCAGGTTCACATGGGTATAACAGCCGAAGAGATAGCGAAAAGACTTGGCATATCGAGAAAAGATCAGGATGAATATTCGTCCGAAAGTCAAAGACGCGCAAGGCAAGCCATTGCGAACGGAAGATTCAAAGATGAAATCGTGCCTGTGGAAGTAAAAGATAAAAAAGAAACGAGAATTTTTGATACAGATGAAGGGCCAAGAGAAACTAATGTTGAAATACTTTCTAAATTGAGACCTGCATTCAAAGAAGGAGGAACAGTTACGGCTGGAAATTCATCCGGCATAAATGACGGTGCAAGTGCTGTCATCCTTGCAAGCGAGAAATATGTAAAATCTCACAACATAAAGCCTATGGCCGAGATAATCGGATGGGGACAGGGTGGAGTCGATCCCATCGTCATGGGATTAGGCCCTGTGCCTGCAACTGAAAACGCTTTGAAAATGGCGCATCTTTCTTTTAACGATATCGAACTGATAGAAGGAAACGAAGCATTTGCCGTACAGACTCTCGGTGTGATAAAGCAATGGTCTGAAAAGTACGATGTATCAAAAGATAACATACTCGAAAAGACGAATCTAAACGGTGGAGCGATAGCACTTGGTCATCCGATAGGATGTTCGGGAAACAGAATAACCGTGACGCTTTTGTACGAAATGATGAAGAAGAAGACCGAAATCGGTCTTGCAACGTTGTGCATAGGCGGTGGAATGGGTACTGCCGTTGTGATAAAAAAAGTTTAGTTTTGAAAGGGGATTGTGGTATGAAGAAATTTTTTGTTTTTTCGTTGATTTTGGGTTTATTTCTGACTTTTGTCTTTGCAGCAGACACGTCAACCTTCGGAGTTTATCCTGACAAAGTCGTCATCGGAACATTTCAGGCATTGTCAGGTCCTTACGCCATAATCGGTCAGGGCATGCTCAAAGGTATGAAGGCCTATTTCAACTGGATTAACGATCAAGGTGGTATCAACGGAAGAAAAATCGATCTTTTAGTCTACGATGATCAACTCAATCCGGCCTTAACCGTTACCGATGTGAAAAGAATGGTTGAACAGGACCATGTCTTTGCGGTCGTCGGCGGACTTGGAACACCAGGATGTCTTGCCGTGATGGGATATCTTAACGATAACGGTGTACCCTTCGTTTATCAGGGAAGTGGTGCACCTCAACTGTCAAATCCTCCAAAAAAATACGTCTTCCCTGTTCAGCCAAACTACGATCTTGAAGGGCATCTCATAGCGAGATTTTTAGTGCAAAATGAAAATAAATCGAAGATAGCGGTCATGTACATGAACAACGATATCGGCCAGCAGGAACTCGATGGAATTCAAAAACAACTCGCCGATTTTAACATGAAACCTTACATCACGATAGCGTACAATCCCGCAAGCGCTGATTTCAGTTCCGATATAATCAAACTCATGTCTGCAAATCCTGATTCTCTTGTGATTGCAGGACTTATCACGGACACGATAAGAATAGTGACACAGTTGAAGCAATATGGCATGAACATACCGATTGTAACTATATATCCAAATGCCGACCCGGCATTCATACAACTCGGAGGTAAGGCTGTCGAGGGTGTCATTCTGACAGGATGGGTGCCAATACCGACGAAAGATAACCCCGATTTCACGGCAAAATTCGATCAATACATGAAGATATATCAAAAATCTTATCCAAATGAAATTCCAAGTTCTTACGCAGCAGCAGGCTTCATAGCGGCGGAAGTATTTTGTCATGCACTCGAGCTCGCTGGACCGAATCCCACAAGAGACGGTCTTGTGAATGCGCTCGATACTTTCGATAACTGGAATGGAATTCTTGCACAAGGTATAACCTTCACACCAACGGATAGAGAAGGAAAGACTTCGATGTACTTCATGAAGATAGAAAATGGGCTCTTTGTCCCAATAAGTGGCTGGATAACTTTGAAATGATTTTGCTATCGATAAAAGCGCTTACTGTGAAATTCAAAGGATTGATAGCCGTCAACAATTTTTCAATGGATGTGGAAAAAGGGAGTTTTCATTCCCTAATAGGTCCAAATGGAGCAGGGAAAACCACCGTTGTAAATGCCTTAAGTCGGGTTGTGCCATCAACTGGCACAGCCCTTTTTGAAGGTATTGATCTTTTGAAAATTCCAGCCCATAAGATAATAAACGCCGGAGTGGCAAGAACTTTCCAGAACCTTGAACTTTTTAAAAATTTAACCGTTACGGGTAATCTTTTCATCGGCGCACATCACACGATAAATTACAATTTCTTTGATGAGATTTTCAGCACGAAATCTTACAAATCGGAACAGTCAAGGGTCTTTCAAAACGTAACGGAGATTTCGGAAATGCTGGACATAAAAAGATATTTAAACATGATCGTTTCATCGCTTCCATATGGTACGCAAAAACTTGTCGAGATAGGACGGGCCGTCATATCAAGGCCAAAATTACTCATTTTAGATGAGCCTTTTGCTGGTTTAAATGATCAAGAATCCGAAAAACTCAAAGAAGAAATTTTGAGAATAAAAGGTCTTTACGATCTCACGATCCTTATGATCGAACATGACATGCGAATTGTCATGTCTGTCTCAGACAAAATAACCGTCATGAATTTCGGCGAAAAAATAGCCGAGGGAGATCCATCTGAAATAATTCAGGACAGAAAGGTGGCCGAAGCTTATCTTGGCGACAGATCATATTCTCGAAGTTGAAAATCTTACCGTTAAATACGGGCCTATAGAGGCCGTAAGAGGGACGAGCTTTTTTGTCAGCACTCAGGAAGTGGTTTCAATACTCGGCGCAAATGGCGCTGGCAAGAGTTCAACTTTGAAAGCGCTCGCCGGTTTGATTTCGCATGAAGGCAGATTCACATTTCTATCGAAGGATATATCAAAAATGGAGCCTTACAAAATACCGTATTTGGGCCTTACCCTGTGTCCCGAAAGAAGAGGCATCTTTCCGGATTTAAGTGTCGAGGATAACCTTTTACTTGGTGCCTACACGATAAGAAAGAACAGAAATTTGATAAAACAAAACATAGAAAAAGTTTACGGTCTTTTTGAAAGGTTAGGGGAGAGAAAGAAACAATTGGCAGGGACACTTTCAGGAGGAGAGCAGCAAATGCTTGCAATAGGCCGAGCATTGATGGGGGAGCCAAAACTTTTAATGCTTGATGAGCCTTCTTTGGGCCTTTCTCCAAAACTTGTTGATTTCATCTTCGATGCACTCAAAACGATAAACAAATCAGGTACGGCGATATTACTCGTAGAACAAAATGCCATGATAGCGATGGAAATATCCAACAGGATTTACGTCATGCAAAATGGAAAGTTCGCAATCTCTGGAAATGCAAAAGATGTGGATTTTCAAACTTTGAAAATGAAATACTTAGGGGTGTGAAATGGTATTTCAGCAAATAATTGCAGGCATAATAACTGGCTCTCTTTACGCAATAGTCGCACTTGGCCTTGTAGTTGCTTACAAGGTAACGGGAGTTATGAATTTTGCTTACGGATACATGGGGATGATCTCGGCTTACATCTTTTTTACATGCTTTTCGACGATAGGTATGAATTACATTTTATCATTTTTTATCGCCGTTGCATTTGGATCTTTTGTTGGCTACGCCGTTGAACGCGGACTTTTAAGGCCTGTCAGAAATATCTCTCCCGCTTCGATGGTCATAATCACACTGGGCTTGCTTTTGGTACTCGAAGGAACAGCACTTCAGATATGGGGAAACAATTACCAGCAAATACCAAATCTTTTAAATGGCCTTCCTTTCATATTGAGATTCAGCGGCAGCATTATAGTTATTCCCCAGCAGAATCTTTTGATTTTAGGACTTGTCGCCGGTGTTATAGTCGCTCTTATACTTTATCTGAACCTTACCTTTCAGGGAAAGGCTATGAGAGCCGTTGCTCAAAGTGAAGAGATCGCAAAGTTGATGGGCATAAATTCAAGCCTTATGATGTCAATTTCGTGGATCATTTCGGGATCGGTAGGTGCACTTGCGGCAATACTTGTCGCCCCCCAAACCTTTGTTTATCCGGATATGATGCTGAGTCTTCAAATAATGGGCTTCACTGCCGCTGTCTTGGGCGGATTTGAAAGCATTCCGGGATCCATAATAGGTGGCATATCGATAGGAATTATTGAAAATCTTGTCGGTACTTACATATCGACAAATCTCAAGACGACCTTTTCTCTTGCGATAATAGTTGCCATTCTTATCGTAAAGCCTGAGGGATTGCTTGGAAGTACAAAAGCGAGGAGAGTTTGATGAAAAAATACCTTTGGTTCATACCTTTTGTGCTTGTTCCTCTACCATTTTTGGGATATCCTTTTTTGCTGTCCATTTTCGTCTTAATAGGCATATACACAATAGCGGCCATAGGAATGGATGTACTGACAACATGGGCAGGCCAGATCTCGATAGGCAACGCGGCATTCTTTGCGGTTGGGGCATACACATCGGCAATTTTAGTCGTGAATTTTCACGTACCCTTTTTGATCGCTTTTTTGATCTCTGGCCTTTTTGCCATGATAATAGGGATCGTGGTAGGCCTTCCCGCTCTCAGAGTTTCCGGATTTTACCTTGCGGTTGTCACGATGGCCTTCGGCATAGCCGTTCAGCAAATCATAGGTGTATTTCAAATAACAGGTGGTTACAATGGCATAAGAAATATACCGGTGCCATCTTTTTGGATCTTTAAAGCATCAAATCCAGTCTATCAGTATTACGTAGTGCTAACAATCATATTTTTAATTTTTATTGTGCTTTCAAGAATTTCGTTTTCAAAAAGTGGTCTTGCACTCTTTGCGATGAGAGATAGCGAGGTAGCGGCAAGGGCTTTTGGGGTTAATTTGCTCAAATACAAACTCGCAGCCTTTGCTGCAAGTGCGGCTTTGACTGGCCTTGCAGGGAGCCTTTACGCATCGGCAATAGGATTTATATCTCCGTCACAATTCGATTTGACACTTTCACTTGATCTGCTTGCGATGGTCATAGTCGGAGGTGCTGGGAGCGTTATGGGCGTTATGATAGGTGCGGCTTTTTTTGTGGGTTTACCGTTTTTACTTTCGGGATACAACATCTCGATAACGATAATTCAAGGCGTCGCCCTTATAGCGATTCTTTTATTCCTCCCAAAAGGACTTTTACAAATCTTTAAGATCACAGATCTTTTCAAGAAAAAAGTGATTTAGAGATTCCTCCGTCATCCCATTCCCTATCAGGTCGAGGGTGACGTTAAGGATAAGGTTTACCAAACTTCAGGAATCACTCACACCGTCATTCCGGTTCTTCGACCGGAATGACGAACGAAAAGGGAAAGATAAAAAAAGTTATAAAATAAGGAGGGTTGAAATGTTTGTTCAAATCGATAATGTAAAGATCTTTTACGAAACAAAGGGAAATGGAATGCCTGTTATTTACGTTCACGGGAATTTCGCATCATCTAAATGGTTCGAAGACGTAATGAAAATAGATGGCATGAAGACTTACGCGCTTGATCTTCCAAATTTTGGGAATTCAGAAAGCATAAATTCAATTTCTATAGAATCATATGCGCAATATCTATGGAAATTCATCGAATCGCTTAAAATTTCAAGGCCGCTTCTTGTGGGTCATTCACTTGGTGGTGCAGTAACTTTGAAATGCGTAATAGATCATCCAAATGCATTTTCTGGATTGATCCTTGTGGATCCGGCTCCGGCAGATGGATTAAAAACGGCTGAAAATCTTTATCCCATACTTGAAAGTTTCAAGGATCATCCAGAATTGCTTGAATTTTCACTTGCAAATACCATGCCAACAAGAAAAGAGAAAGCAAAGGCATTAATTGAGGATGCATTGAAAATGAATCAAAAAGCTTTCAGCGGGAACGCTCGAGCGCTCGAGGAGTACGATTATTCTCAAAATCTCAAGGACATAAAAATACCAGTAAAGATATTGTGGGGCAGTTTAGATCCGATAGTCTCGAGGGAAAGTCTTGAAAAAATGGCAAAAATGATTCCAAATTGTCAATTTGAAGTGTTTGACGGTATCGGACATAGCGTTATCGTTGAAAACCCCAAAAAATTCATTGAGACATTGGTGAACTTTAAAAATGCCTTACCTTGATGCTCAAATTTACTATGAAAGAACTGGCAGAGGAGATCCTCTTATACTGCTTAACGGTATAATGATGTCCACATCAAGTTGGACATACCATGTGAACAGATTTAAAGAACACTTCGATGTCATAACTTTCGACTTCAAAGATCAGGGCAGATCTTTGAGAATGACAAAAGATTATGACATATCAGAACGATCGATAGACCTTCTCAATTTGATGGATGATCTTAAGATAAAAAAAGCGCACATCGTGGGGGTTTCTTACGGTGCACACGTTGCAGAGCATTTCATCATTTCAAATCCACAGCGTGTTTTCAAATTGGTGCTTTCAAATGCAGTCGATAAGGTTGACAATTATCTTAGATCACTTGGAAGGAGTTGGGAAATGGCCGCAACAGGTGATCCGGAGTTACTTTTCAAAATTTCTTTTCCGGCGATATACTCACGGACCTTTTACAATTCAAACGAGAGTTGGATAAATGAAAGAATAGAAAATGCCTCAAAAGTAACAGACAAAAAATGGCTTGAAGGTTTCATAAGGCTGAGCCGATCGGGAAGTTATTTCGACCTCTCGGAAGAAATAAAAAAGATAAACGTACCCACGCTTTTGATGTGTGCTGACGAAGATATCGTAACACCAAAAAGCGAAATGAAAAAAATGGCGAAAAAGATCCCTCGCTCATCACTTGTCATACTCCATAAAACCGGACATGCAGCTTTTTACGAAAAAGCAGATCTTTGGATTAAACAAGTTGAGACATTTTTATCATGCTAAGAATTTATCCATAAGTATTTCATTGATGCACAGGGATGTCCTTTCTTTTTGTCATTTCCAACCTGATTGGGAATCTCTCTTATGAAAAAGGCGATTCCCGCAATTTGATAAACCATATCCTTAATGTTACCCTCGACCTGATCGGGGGCGGGAATGACGGTATGAACGATTTACGCAGTTTGATAAACCTTATCCTTAATGTTACCCTTGACCTGATCGTTGGGCGGGACTGACAGTATGAATGATTCTCTCCCCGAACAGGTCTATGATATTCAACTCCTTCATCCTCTTAAGCCTTCTGTCATTCCGGCCTGCGAGCCGGAATCGCCTTGGAACTTATCCGTAAATATACTAAATCTCTTTTAAAAGTGAAATGAATGAACAGCACGTGGCTCATGGCAGGTGGCGTGTAGAAAAAACAGTGAATAATGAGAAGTAAGCGGTAAATGACAAATACTTATTTGCTGTCACGAAAGGCGAATGCCGGAGCCGGTACATAAGTGTGGCATATCACAGCGTTGAAAAGTTTTACATAAAAAAAACCGCCCGTTCTTTTGGGCGGTGGTGAGGAGGAAGCACTCAGACGGTGACGTTAACTATTAGAAGTATAACATACTTATATGACGTGTTTGCAAAAAATTCTTTAAAAATTATTATTATCTTCATCATTGATGCAAAATGTACATAGAAGTTGACGGAATTTCTATCTCTCCCGAAAGTACGCTTATCGTATCCACCCCTGCCTGATTTTGATTGACCACAAGATCCCACTGGCCTTCCGGTAATGTGAATTTGATATTTTGGTTTTCTCCGTTGTATATGACTATTATATTTTTCCATGTATCTCCATTTGGACTTCCGTGAATTTCGTAAGCGACAAATGCCAAAGGCATTCTGAGGTATTGTGTTACCTGTTTGTATTGAGTTGGAAAGAACGTTATGGAAGATTTTATCTGGTCGGCCGTGTACATTCTAAAGGCAGGGTGAGTTTTTCTTAATTCTATAAGTCCTTGATAATATTCATCAAGTGATTGGAAGGTTTCAAGCCTCGACCAGTCGAATTCGTTAACGGCATCTCCCGCATCATAACTGTTTCCATTTCCTCCCTTCGTGCGTGCAAATTCTGCACCTCCCGCGATGAAAGGAATTCCCTGAGATGTCAGGATTATGCCGTTTGCAAGTTTATCCGCATCTTCCTTTTGTTCGACGGTCCAGTTGGTCGCGGCACCGCTTATCTTATCCCACAGTGTGTAATTGTCATGGCATGTGACGTAATTTATCGTCTCTCCGGGTTCTTGTGTAAAGCCAGATATAACCTGTGAGTAAGGGATCTCGCCCACGACCCCGCGCTGGATGAGTACATCTTTGTTTGCACCCTCTATGAATCCTTTTGCCGTTATGTCAAAAACACTTCCAATTACCGCGTCTCTGAGATCATCGTTGAAAACGGCCACCTTCATACCTTTTTGATCTCCCTTTCCAAAGAGAGGAGTAACTCCCCATCCTCCCCATGGTTCACCGTAAAGCAAAATTTGTGGATCAATGGCATGCAATTGATCGACTATGTCTTTAACGGTTTGCTTATCAAACAGGCCAAGCAGATCAAATCTGAATCCGTTGACATGGTATTCTTTTACCCAGTATTTCAAAGAATCAATTATGTACTGTCTTGCCATCGTATTTTCGGTCGCTATCGTATTTCCCACGCCTGATTGGTTAAGATACGATCCCTTTTCGTCCACCCTGTAATAATAGTAGGGGACAGTTTGATCGAATGGAGAATTTTTGCCCACTCCTGACGTGTGATTGTAAACCACATCCATGATAACACCGATTCCGTTTTCATGAAGAGACTGGATCATTTCTTTGACCTGTTCTATCGTGATCATGGGATTTTGAGGATCTGTTGAATATTGTGCCTCTGGCACGTTGAAAAGATATGTTATGTATCCCCAGTTGTACTGATCAAAGGGTTCATTCCAGAAATCTTGTATCGGCATTATCTGCACATCTGTTATACCGAGTGCTTTAAGATGATCTATCCCAGTTGGTATTCCGTTGTAGGTTGTTCCAGTTGCCGTGAAGGCAAGATATTTGCCACGATATTGAGTAGGTACTCCGGAGTTCGGATCGACTGAAAAATCTCTAACGTCCACTTCGTATATTATGGCATTAACTCTATGGGTAAGAGATGGAGAAAGCGTTTTTGACCAATTTGGCGGATTTGTATTCGCTAAATTCACGACCATTGATTTTCTGTTGTACATATCGGCCGCATAGCAATTTATATCGGGTGTTATTCTTTCCTGATCGTATGAATAGAATTCGTAAAGGTAATATACGCCGTTTAGATTTCCTTTAACCTCAGCACTCCAGACCCCTTTTGCATCTCTCGCCATATCGTAAGTTGCGTACGGCGCTGTTGCATCAGCCGTCTTGTAAAGCAAAACCTTTGCCCATTCGGAAACCGGAGACCATACTTTGAATGTTGTCTCAGCCGGTGTGTAAATCGGGCCTAACTGGCCTGAGTAATAAAATTGAGGATCGTTTAGAGCTTTATAAGCGTAAACTATGGCAGGTTGAAAACCCTTTATTTCAACGACCATGGGTTTTGCAACATCGTAGGTTGAAAGCGGCGCTTTCAAAGTTATCTCGATGTAAGAAGTTTTGGACAGCGATCCCGCGATGGCAGGTTCGACATCTTCAATCGGCCAATCTTTGCCATCGACGGTAAAAGATACCATACCTTTCCAATCCTTTGTTTCTATCGGATTTGTAAGGTAAAGATCTACCTTGTTCAGAGAATTTAAAAAGGAGCCCATGACTCTCGGTGATATGTCAATGTCATTAGGATTTGTGTACCATTCATATTGTCCCTCCACAACCCAAATTTCAGCCACGCCTGATGAAGGTATGACAACGTGTCTGTCTTCCGAAACATCCTTTGCCTGCCAGTCATTTAGCCTTACTATAAAACCAAGTTGAGTATACTTTTGATCGAATTTTATTATCGCGTAAGGCCCGTAACTGTCTTCTCCCGTAAATTGATATGCCGCGCCCGCCAAACTTTCCGGCCTGTAAGGCCACACCCATAAATTCCACCCCGCATAGTTTCCATCATATCTGTGATAGTGAATTATCAGGACGGTTTTAGCGCCGAAATCAGATGCCGTTTTACCTGCAGAAAGAGAAGGATAGACAGAAACAGCCATTGTAAAACTTGAAATGACAATTAGCAAAATAGATAGGATCAGAAAGTATCTTTTCAATTGAAACACCTCCAATTCACCATTTTTCCCAGAAACGAGGACTTATAGTTTTCCTTAAAAGTATATGAATTCCTATTCCAATCAGGTAAGATGCCAAAAGTGCAACAAAAGTCTGGTTAAGAGAAAATCTATAGCCGAAAAGTTCAAAAGTACTTGTGAAAAGGAAAGCAGAAAAGATCAAACCTCCTATGCCTATAAGATTTCGTTTTGTTATTTCCCTTATTCCTTCTATTGCAAAGAAAATCGCGAAAATTATTTCAACGACAAAACGAAAATTGATGCTGAAAAGTCCTATTATCGATAAAAATAGAAACAGTCCGACAATTACCAAAAAAATTGCAAAAGCCCTCATAAATCCTCCTTCATTTTGAAAATCCAACTTTTGGATAGACCTCTATTTAAAGCCTCTTTTATATCATTTCCATCTTTTAAGATCACTCCCGTTGCTTTTGCCTGTTTTATGGCCGCTTTTGTGAAAGAAGATGTTGAAATAACAACTGCGTATTTCAAACGAGGAAATCCATTATTTTTCCAATATTCTTTGCCCGCAAAAACTTGCTGAACGGCATCGTTTGAAATGTCTTTGGCGTAATTTTTGGCCTGTACGGCTATCTTACCGTCGAGTATAAGATCTACACCGAAATCAGCTGTATTGGTTGAATTAGTCGGCTTTTCAACTCTCCATCCGCTTTTTGAGAAAAAAATTTCAAGAAAGTCTTCAAATTGGTTACCGTCGCCATTTCCAGGTATTTTGTCAAACCAATCTCTGATTTTTCGGAGAGACATTGATTTTCTAAAAGCGTTAGCAACAGCAATCGAAAGCACAATAACTGAAACGATCAACAAAACAAACAAGATCAAATAAAAAGGCATATTGTTCAAATTCATGATCACCAATTTCCAATCTTTACGATTTAATTTGTCAATGCATAACAAATTTTACCACTTTTGATGGCAAAATTAAAAAATGAATGGAATTTCAATTTTCAATGCTAACCTATGGCACATGATATACCCAATCGAGGGTGACGTTAGGGATATGTATCAAACTGTGGAAATCGCCTTTTTTGTAAAGGAGATTTCCAATCAAGTTGGGAATGACATTACGGACAAGGTATCATTCCATATTCCGGTTCTTCGACCGGAATGACAGAACGCTTAGGGACGGAGGGCATAATTCCAAGAGGTGGCCTCCGCATCTTTTGAATACCAGATATCGAGTGAGAATCTACAGAAGCCAAGAATAATTCAAAATTAAAGTTTAATTGGTATATCAAAGATTGACAGATTTTAAATTTTTCAAAACTTCGTCTATTACCTTTTCCTCGTTTTTAAGCTTTTTTACTATCCCATAATGGGATTTGAATTTACCGTTTTTGGATTCATAATCATTCACAACTTTATCCGTATCGCTTCCGATACATGTAAGCACCAAAGTAACTTTATCGGACGGAACAAGTTTTAAAAATTCAACTACGGCATTCGCTGGCTTTCCTGCCCACAAAGGTGAGACGACAATATAGCTGTCCGCCTCCTTGTAATTCCCGTTGAGCATGATTTTTACACTTTTGTTCCTACTGGAATAATAACCGGCCTTCAAATATCCTAACAAACCTTTAAAACTCTGATTTTTAACGATTATTTCGACCGGTTTCACGCCTATGCCTTTCGATATTTTCTCTGCCACTCTTCTGCTGTTTCCAGTTCTTGAAAAGAAAACAACGCTGTACTTCACTCTGTCACCTCTTTTGTCGATTTTAGTTCTTCTCGCACTCGCCTGTAGATTATTATCGGCAGATCTCCTTGGTAAAGATTTTCATTCATTTTCAGCTCGCTTTTTATCGGCTTTTGTGTAAGCACAACTCTTTTATCCTGATTGAGTACTTTTTTGTTAAATGGCATAGATATTTTGGTTACCAAATTTCGAATGAGTGGAATTTTCAAAAATCTTTGATAAAATCTCAGATATATTATCGTGTTCGAATCGTCTATTGGGACAAATGCTGCAACGACTCTTAAATCATCGTTTATGATATTTTGCCAATAATTTGGAAAGATGAATTGTAACCTTCCTCTGCACTCTGCTTTTTTTACCTCTTCCGGCTTCAAAGGCCTTTGACCGTTATCAAGGACGTTGTTAACCCACACGTTCATAATCATATCTTTGTATTCGACAATGGGACCATTAACCAGAGTTTTTCCGCCACGACCTATCGTGTTATAGTGGACAAAAGGAAGGTGAGAGACATCTAACTGGTTTTCTATTGATCTTGAATAATGCACGGGCCAGATATCCGTGAGTGATGAATAGTTGAACGTTTTGTCTATACCTTCAAGCCATTTTATCTCCGGAAGATCTTTTTCGCCTTCTCCGAACCACATGAAGACAAAATCGCCTTTTTCGATGACAGGATAACTTTTAACTTTAAAATTGGATCTTACGATACCATTTTTGCCGATGGATGGAATTAAAACGGCTTTGCCAGAACCATCGTATTCTATGCCGTGAAACGGACACTGAACATGATCGTTGACGATCTTTCCGAGTGCGAGATCTGCACCTCTGTGAGCGCATGTTCGCTCTATGCAGTGAATTTTATCGGAGGTATCTCTCCAGAAGAGCAAATCTTTACTCAATCTTTTGACCGCAGTTATTTTTTCTCTCTTGATTTCTTTTGAATCGAGTACTACATACCATTGATTGTTGATCATCCTTATCAACCTCTTTTCAAAAAAGCACAAAAATTGATAGTCTAAATCAAAAGACAGTGGAATCTAAGGATCTAATAATACTGATTATTCATTATTATAACAAAATTCATTATCAAAGTCAAATTAACGTCCTTATCCAATAGTACTCCAAATTTAAATTTGAATTGGCGTAATTATGTTTTCTGGATCGCAGAATGTTTGGGATAAAAAGTTTTTAAATCGCTTATCCATTTTGCGGTGTCTTTTATCGATATTTCAATACTTCTGGGTGAATATTCCAATTCTCTCGAGGCTTTTTCATGAGAGGTTAAAGAATTGCTCAAAAGTGTATGGATTGAGTAAGCGGTGTAAGTTTGTTGGTCTGATTTTTTAAAAAGATCGTGAGATAATTCAAAGATAGGTGCTGCTGATCTTGCGATCCATGTCGGAATTTCAACGGATGGGCATTTTACATCAAATGCTTTTGAAAGAATTTCGAAAATCCTCTTAACGGTGATCTGCTCTCCCGAAAGAATGTAATTTTCACCGCGTTTCCCTTTTTCGCACGCAAGTATCGTCCCCAAAGCCACATCTCTCACATCTACAAAATCGTAAGCGCCATTTATGTAAAAGCGAATTTTGCCCTTCATAAAGTTATAGATCATCTGACCGATATTTGATAATTTGTACTCATAAGGGCCTATGACACCCGTCGGATGAACGATAACGGCATCAAGACCTTCATCGACGGATTCCAAAACTGCAATTGTTGCCAGTGCCTTTGATTTTGCGTATTCGCCGACAACTTTAGATGGATCGAAAGATTTTGTTTCTGTTATTGGGACACCCTTTGGAGGTTCCACAAAGGCATGGATCGAACTCATGTAAACGAGCCTTTTAACTTTACAATCAAGGCAGGCTTTAATCACGTTTTTCGTTCCACCGACATTCACGTCATAGATGTATTTGGATTTTTTAGAAATTGAAATGATTCCTGCCAGATGATAAACGGCTTCCGCATCATGGAAACCTTCTTGAAGTGCTTTTGTGTCTCTTACATCTCCGTAAAAGTACTCTACATTAAGGCCTGCAAGCGGAGTAAGGCTTTCTGATGGCATGACGAATGCTCTTACCTTCTCACCTTTTTTGACAAGTTCTTTTACAAGTACGTTTCCGATATGCCCTGTTGCCCCAGTTACAACTATCATCCTGCACCTCCTTCCATAATTTTAGACCAAATTAGTTTTTTGGTCTATTAGCGGTAAAAAAAATTACCTTTCTGCTATCCCGTTGAAAAGTATATTCACAAGAGTTTCAACGTTTTTTTCTATTTCCCAATCATTTGACGTCGCAAATTTGTATTCTATGCCCTTTGTTGCCATGGCCATGACGTAGGCTGTCAAATAAACGTCTTTTACATCGAATATGCCTTCGTTTATACCGTTTTTGAGTATATTTTCGAAGACACCAATTTCGTAATCATCGTAATCTTTTCTTACTTGATTTATGAAATCGTACATCTCTAAATATTCATCTTTGAAAGCAACGTAAAGATTTGAAAGTGCTTTCATGGCCTTCATTCTTGTTATTATGTAATTCTTCAATTTTTGCTGGGGAGAATTACTTTCTTTCAGAGCAAGTTCAAGTTTTGATTTCAATTCTTCCGCTTCGATATCTACAATGGCTTTGAGTATTTCTTCTTTGCTTTTGAAGTAATAGTAAAGAGTACTCTTTCCTTTTCTTGATTTACCTGCTATCTCATCCATCGTTGTTTTTTTAAAACCGTATTTGGCAAAAAGCTCTCGTGCCGCTTCAATTATCCTGTCTCTTTCGTCCATTCATTCACTCTTTTCGACTAAAATAGTTTTATGTTCGACAACAGCATAACATATATTTTTTGCCATGTCAAGGGCTTTCCTTAAATTGGGAAGTGAATTAGATAACCTTGGCAGCAAAACAAATCATGCCATCTCATGATGCGCGTGAATGTAACAACAAATGTTAAATATAGATTTAAAGTGCTTTGACACGTAGGTTTTTATTGAAAAGCCGATCACATTGGAATTAGGATATGTGCATTCATGAAATATACTTGATCAACTTTAAATATGAAATATCGTTGGCTCCGGCATTCGCCTTTCGGTGTCTGTCCTCGCTGCGCTGCGAAGGCCACCTCGAGGCATCA
>Ga0080003_1000379_pt1 | contig 30137 bp, 33 predicted proteins | sample JossMetagenome_FD_69206 | JGI IMG/M metagenome (GOLD analysis project Ga0080003, IMG submission 69206) | Hot spring microbial communities from Joseph's Coat, Yellowstone National Park, USA - JC2_E (SPADES assembly) (version 2) | ecosystem: Environmental > Aquatic > Thermal springs > Hot (42-90C)...
TAATTCCAAAGATTCCAATTGGTATATATAATGGAAATATTAATTTATATATTAAAGATGTATTCTTTGAGTTTTTTAATATAAAAGATAATAAGAATAAATATATTGCACCAAAAATAATGATATTAATATTAAAGTTGCTAATATAAATAAAAAGTAAAAACAATATTAAATATGTAAGAAATAAAATTTTATTTTCTTTTTTTACCATACTGTTAATTCAGAAACAAGATATCCGCCTAGGAATGGTGTATCTACTGGTAAATATATATAATAGACATATGTATTCGTATTTGGGGGTATTGGATATCCTAAACTTATTGCTTCTCCACTACCTTCATAAATATATGCATTTAGTTCTTCTACATTTCCAGTATTTGTAATACAATATGCTCTTGCCATTGCAATACCATTTCCTCCGGGATGAGGATCATAATATACTGCAGAAATTATAAATTGAGATGTATTTTGCGCTCTATCATTTATTACCCATTTAGTAATATTAAATCTATAAAATCCTTCACTGTTTGAATTTTCATTTCCTAAGTAAACCAAAGGACATTCTTTTCCAACAATAATTCCATTTAAATTTTTTATATCATCAAATACACCAGTTGGGCAATCTATTGTTTCTCCGTTTAAATTATATTCACATAAAGGATCGGCTGCTAAGAATACATAATCTGGATCTCCACTTTTATTCAAAAATGAAATATATAATCTTATTACCTCATGCCATGGATAATCTATAAATACTTGTTGGCAATTTGGTGGTATATTTACTATACCTCTATAAAATGCCCCAACAATCATTTCTTGACCTCCACATTGCTGAGAAAGACCTGAATAGCTTGTATAAAATTCTTTTTGGCATATTTCATTTAAATATTGTTTTGAGATTATAAATTCCGCTAATCTATTTATATCAGTAGCACTTTTATAGGTGGGGGGAGCTTGATAATAATATGGTATAGATGTTAGATATGAATTATCAGTCACAGGACATGAGCCTTCTATATAATGGCATAAATATCCAGAAAAGAAATAAGGTAAATAAGATGCAGGTTGTGCTGGCGTACCATCTCCACCTATATAATTTGGAAATAAATTCCATTCACCTTGTGGGCAATATACAGAAGCTTTTGTAAAATTATAATTTGGAAATATTTTTGTTAATGGTGTACAGAAACCAGTTTGTACAGCTAGAGATTGATTCATTCCATTGTATAATGTTGGTAATCCCCACAAACCTGTTGATTGAGATTGATGAAATGGTGCCGTTGCATTTACCCATCCTGCTCCATATAAAGTTTGAGTTACTGGTATATTAATATTTTCTGTATAATTATTCACAAAGAAATATGTATAATTCCATTCATACCATTGTGTACCATCAGGATCTGGAGGGGGATTCATTGAACATGGATCCCAATTTCCAATATTACCACCCATTATAAACATCTGAACAATCCATCCAGTTACTGGTGGGACAAAATATACCGTTAAATTCCATCTATTTCCATATATACTATCAAAGTAATTTATTAAATCTTCTGATATATTTGTACATGTATTTTGATTTATACAATATGTATCATTTCCAGAAGATGAAAAATAAGATAATAAAAATGCATAGGATAAATTAACATTATTATCATAAATGTATGGTAATAAATCAATGCTATTTTGAATTGTTAATGTATATTGATTTTCTACATTATATGTTTGTGTTATTTTAGAACTAGAACTGGTTGATAATAGATAAACTAAAAGAATTAATAAAATTATTATTGAAATAATGATAACAAATGATAATGTATTAATCTGATTTTTCATTTTAGATAATATAAGAGTATAAATAGGCCTATTATAATAATTACTATAACTATTGCTGCTGGTAAAATTAGATTAACATTATTGTTAATATTATTACTTACATTTGGTTGTGGATAAATTAATTGTTGGCTATTATTTGTTAGATTATTTGTTAAATTTACTTCGGTTTGATTTATGCATTCAAATACTCCTGTACATGATATATAAACAATATTTGGTGATGGACATTGTTGTAAAAATTCTTGATATAGTTTATTTAATGAATAATTATATGGGCATCTGAACCAATCTCCTTCAAATGATAAGTTTTCTGGACAATATCCACATATATATTCTGTTTTATATACATTTAATACTGTCTGATATGAAGCATTATTTATTAAATAAGAAGGTGGTATATATGGTGGATTAAAACATGGATAAATCTGATTTGAACATGGTTGATAATACCAAGGAGTGTTTGAACAATTTAATAGACTATTACATGATATTTGGTTCTGTATTGGTATAATTATATCTTGATATGCTGATGGAGGAATTAATGTATATGGGCTAACTAATGTTCCGTTTGGATATTCACAATAACTATTATTTACTAGTTTTAATCCATAATGAGCACAAAAAGAATATTGGGGAGATACCTCATTTTCATAATATTGTATAGCATCAAAATATACACCATTTACAATACAATAAGAACCTGTACTATTTGTATAATATGTTCCTCCGCCATATTCACAATAAACTGCTAATGGATTTTTCATAGAATGTATACTATAAAGTAAAGCTATAAAAATGATTGCAAATAATATTAATATTTTTCTATTGTGTGAGAGTAACATTTTGTATTGCTACAATCTCAACTTGAGGAAATGATAAGCCAAAAGGAGATTGATCAAATGGTACGTATACATATCCATTTTGCATCCAATAAACGCCTCCACACGACCATTCTGATGATAAATGATATTCTTGCTCCAATTCCTGATTACAAAGTTGATAATTAAAATAATATTCGCCGCATGCAGTAACAGGACATGTAGAAGCATTACATAGGTAGCTTACACCAATTTCACCATTTTGAGCAATAATTATGCATCCTGATCCTTTTCCCCATTGGTTTTCAAATATCCAACATTTATGAGTTCCATACATTTCCTGACATAGTTGAAGTTGAGAATTTGTGGTATAGCCAACTAATAGCATAGCATGTCCCGAAACTACATATTCTTCAGGAGATATATTTGGATTAGATCCACCCGTTCCTCCCATCCATCCACTAACTACTAATGGTCCATAACATAGTAAATCTTGAATTATTTGTTGATTAGATAGTGGTCCATTACCTAATAAAAGACTGACTAATTCAGTAACACCTTTTGGATAATATAAGGAAGAAGTAGGTCTATTATAATTAAAATTACATACATCACCTGGATAGCTTTCATAGATCTGATATTCTTCTTGTTGACAATAATTTCCTAAAGTAGATTCATAATAGCTCCATCTTGGATCTGGTGGAATTCCATATTGAGATGCATAATATATACCATAGTATGGATCGCCACCATTACAACCAAAATTGTTATCACAATAATATGGAGCCTTTGGATAACCATTATTGCATTCTATCGCTAAATATGCTGGGGATAATTGTAATCCATAATTAGATTCATTATTTCTTATCATATATACTGAAGCAATTCCATTTGCGCTAGCAAAAGCCCAACAATCTCCACAATCTCCCTGATTTCCTATTGGAGGTAAATAATTATTACCATTTACATCACCCCAGAAAAAGCTTGTTTGTCCAGTATAGTTAACTAAACATTGAGCATTTTGGTTATTATTGTTTTCTTGATTATTTCCTCCATTGTTGTTATTATTTTGATTATTTTCAGGATTTATAATTATAAGAGATCCATTAGGTAGATATTGATTAAATATAGTAATTGAATTCTGAAAATTTGTTGTAATAAAAACAGTATTATTTGTACTAACAAGATATATATAATTGTTTGGATATAAAAAACTCACGTTTTGATTATTATTATACAATGTTACATTCTTGTAAAAATTAATTGTATAATTGTTGTTATTATATTGTATTATTAATTCATTACTATTTGTATATAATATGATCCCGCTTGGTATATCAACTTTTACATAATAAGTGCCTTGAATACTATTTATTGTATTCTCTAAATTCTGTAAACTGTTAATAAAATTTTCAAATATATATTTTTCCTGTTCTCTTTTAACATTAGAAGAATATTGATAATATATTAGGAAAGATAATGATATAACTACTAATATTATTACTATTGAAAGTAAATTTAATTGATCTCTTTTCATTATGGATTAATAATATTAAAAAAGTTTTAAAATTTTTTAACTTGGATTTTCTATATAAATTGTTACTTGTGTTGGAGATGTCTTTTCAACAAGTAACGGTATTTGTTCATTTGATTTTCCATGCGATAATTCGTAAAATAATCCAGAAGTATAATATTCAATCGTATTATTTGTTGTATTTATTATTACATTGCATGGTATTGTATAATTATAATATTTGTCATATATGTAACAACTTAATAAACTATTATTACCATAAATATAATTTAAATAATTGTTTATTTCAATGTTAATATAGAATTCTGTTCCATTGTTAGAATAGCATACTTTTTCAACTGTTGTATATAGATTTTGACATGAAGATATATCTTGATATAATGATTGGGTTTGATTATTTATACTCGCAAATTTAAAATATAAATATAAAGATAAACCAAAAGCAATAATTGTTACAATTATCCAAAACCAATTATCCATTTTTACCCTTGAATACTAATATAAACATAATTTACTGCCGAATATACTAGTATATAATCTCCAGTATTTATATTATAATTACAATTTTGCATTACTACATTTGGATCTATACTGCTTACATTATTTATTAAATCCTGACATGTAAATGGATTTCCCTGATAGTTAATTAAATAACAAAGACCTTGAGCTTTTTTATAATAACATGATACTACATCCATTGCAACATCTTGTATTGAACTTATATTTGTTTCTACTACAGTCTGCGTATTATTATATTTGGGTATTGTATTATCAATATAAGAAGTTATATTTCCTTTTAATAAAAATATTATGCCCACAATTACTAATGTAACAACTATTCCAATAATTATTAAAAAGGTATAATTAATTGGAAGTTCTTGAGACTTTATTGCCATATTAAAATATAACTATTGTTGTATATTATAAATATACTATTGTATGGATATATATTTCCATTGCTATTATTCAAATTGAATATGATATTATTTGGATTAAATTCAGTATAATTTTGTACATATTGAAGTAATATTGATGAATTCAGAGTAATATTCTCATTTATATAAACATCATAACATACATTAAATAACCTATTTGTGTTTACATTATTATTGTAGCAATTTAATATTAATCCTGTTGTATCTGAATAAATAGTATCATTACTTTCATTTGTATATATAACATTTATTGCAGAAGGATAATATTTTTCACATGAAGGGGAAAAACCGCCTTGTGATATTAATGTTTGACAATAATATACTTGAGAATTGCCAAAGAATTTTGTAAAAATAATATCTAATACAACTACGACAGATATTATTGCTATTATTATTATAAATACAGTATCTATTGCTATGTCATTCTTCATATATAATTAATACTTCCGTTATAAATATATATAATTCTATAGCCGGCAGGTATCGTTATTCCATTTATTGTACAATTTTCATTAAGAAATACTTTAATATTGATTATTTCCTGAAAACTTCTATTATATAAATTTCCAAGTTGTTGACAATTAATGGTTTGTATATTATTTCCACTTAAATTATTTTTTACATTATAAATATAATAAAAAGAGAATAAGCCAGCAACTATAATTAATATAAAGGTTATTATAATCCAATATACTGTTTGTTGTAATCTCATAATTGTATACTTGTTGGTAAGTATGGGCCAAATACTGTATATATTACTAATATTCCTATTATTGAAAATATTACATAAAATATCGTTCCAAACAACAAATTTCTACCTATATAATATGATGTCATTGTACTATCAAAACCATATTTTATTCCAGCACTCATATATGAAGTTATTACTACATATTCTATAAAAAATATACCAATTATTGCTTCAAAAAATGTTGGTGGTATTAGGTTATATAGATTAAAGGTATTTACAATAAAATTATATAGATTTGATCCACCACCTAAACCAAAAGATTGGTCTATTAATTGAAAGAAATATGCAAGTGCAAAAAGCATTGAAACTATACCATTATTAAAAATTGTAACCATTGCAGAAATTAATGGTACTAAATTTCTTGATGTCATATCTATTAATCCAATTATTTCATTTAATATCTTCCTTACATTATATCTTATATTATCTACATTTTCTAAATTTGTTGATATATTATATGAAATCTTTGATAAAACATCAGGACCTTTTGAAGAAGAAGTAACTAAGAGTTGCATTGATTCTCTCACTAATTTTGATGGATATAGATTTAAAGAGCCAATTTTTGGATCAAATACAGAAAAATTTAAATCATAACCTCTTCTCAAATTATATAGTGTTGTTTTCAGAAAATTTTCCATAACCCCAGAGGATTTTATTATTTTATAATTATAATATGTTTTTTCAATTACTATTTCAAATGGATAACCATCTTCTAATAATGATGCAAACTCATATACAACAATTGGAAACTCATTTTCTATTTCTTCAATTTGATATATTTTTTTAACTTTTTGGAAAGATGTTAAATAGTAATAAGATCCTATACCCAAACCCAATCCTAAAGGTAATGTTAGAGTTAAAACAGAATATATTAATGCTCTATCTTGATAAACTATATTTAAATAATCACTCAAAAATCCCTCTGGAATAAATGCAATTTTTATAGCTAAGGAAATTAAATGATATATTCCTAAAAATGCAATTGATCCCAATATTATTGAGATTATTATTGCTGGAACTTCCTTATTTCCTACTTTAAATTTTCCAGGTTTTGGTAGATCTCTTGCTAAGGATAAATCTGGAACAGAGAATGCAAATGGATTTTTTGATAGAAAGTTTTGAATTATTAGAAATGTAACAACTGGTAAAATTATTATATATGAAAATGCTATAAAATAGAAACTTACGGTATTTAATAAGAATAAAGATATTATTGGTAACATCATTAAACTAACTATTGGTAACATTACTAAGAAAGATATGATAACTGTTGCTGGTTCTTTTAAAGCATCTACATATAATTGGGATTTTTCTAAGGATTTCTTCAATACCCACCCCAATATTCTATCTAATAATTTATTTATATCATCAATAGATGTTTTATATTTAATATTTACAATATGTGTCATTGCATATACAAAATCTGGACTTAGATAAAACCATCTTCTCTGATAATATTCCAATGCAGATTCTATATCATTAAATTTATTTGTTTCTAAATTATATAATAATGATTTAAAGTCTGTTGCAATATAACCTTTCATATAATAAGCTACATATTTTATTCCGTTTTCTAAATTAGGATTTCTTTTTAGATATAATGATAAATATAGTATTATCCATATAATTTCGGATGTTACTTGAATTCTAACAATTTGTGTATAAAATATTGGATAATATGCAAAATAGAATGATAATATTAATAAAGATATTAATAAAGAAAAAGCTAATTGAAAACTGACAAAACTTAAAATAAAATATATAATTATGGAAAATAATGTTAGATTTATTACAGAAGAAAATATATTATCTGGATTTGTATTTAATCTATTTAACCATAAATGAAAAGCATATTTTTTATATATAGAACTAGGAGCTTTTAATTTTATTAAATTAAAGTTGTTATAAAAATATTCAAAAAAACTCATTACATTTAGCTTGTTACGCTTGGTATATTATTTAACTGAGAATATGGTACTTGCGTTAAGAATTGGCACAATGGCATTCCATTAACATTATTATTTATACCTAATGCTGTACAATTTCCAGTCACCATTAATATTCCATTACTAACTGTTAAATTCAAGTTACATCCATCTGCAGTATTATAGTAGTTAGCTATATCTAATAATGCACCAAATACTTGGTTTGTAATCCATGTTGGTAATTGTGCAGAACATTGTGATGGACCTGGATTTAATATTGAAGATGGAGATGAAATTTGAATATTTTCTTGTCCAGATGTTACATTAAAATATGTAGTGGAAGAATAATTTCCAAATATATAACTTGTTGCTTGTAATGGACTATAATATAAATTATCAATATAATTTTGACATTCTAAATACATACAATCAAGAGGTGATATGGAAAATCCCTGATATTGACATTGACTAGAAGAGCCACCATATAATTGTAATACTATACTGCATGGAACAGCATTTGAACAGACATAATATCCAGGACTTGTTTGTACAAGTCCATTTCCTATATTTTCGTACTTTGTACAAAATGTATATAGATCTGTACAATAGCTTGAGCAATCAGAAACTGCTTGTTGTATTTGTGTATTTGATATTTCGCTAATCTTTGATGATTGTTGCTGGAATAACTTGATTACAATAACTGCTACTACTAACATTATTATTATTACAAATATTAACTGTACAGCCATATCTATACCTCTTCTTTTCATAATTAAGGATAAATACTTTATTCTTTATAAATATTTTTTAGTAATATATAACAAAATCCATATCTTTTTCATTCTTTAATCTTTCTATTAATTTTCTATCAATATCAATAGCACTCTTATTTGAGTTTATTGCCAAAGTTCTATCATCAATATAATTGCTTTTTCTTATAACAATACTTTTATCATTTGTTAACAATAATCTTTTTGAGCCATATGCAATTATATCGTCTATTAAATCATCAACTTTAATTGTAATCTTTATTTTTCCTTCGTTTAATAAATGATCTTTAAGATCTTCTGGTAAATCCTTTACAGAATAATTTGAACTTATACCAATTATACAATCCCCCCTTTCAGTTAAAAAACTATCTTTAGTAATTTCTAAAGTACTTTTATGTGTTGCTTTTATTAATTTATTTCCCTTGGCTTTTATTACTAATTTCATTTAAGTAATTTAGTATTTCTCTCGTAATATTTCTATTTAAATATTTATCAAATCCTTCATATTGAAATATATGATGTAAGTCTATCAAATAATATTGATCATTTTTTAATAATAGATCGAATGCAAATATTTGTAAGTCACATTTTTCCATAATTTTATATCCAATATTTATTATTTCGTCATCCAAATTATATTGTTTTCCATATCCACCCTGACTAATATTTGCCTTAAAACTATTTTCATTAATTCTCTCCATCGCACCAATGGGCTTTCCTACGAAAATCACCCTTATGTCTTTCTCATACGGTATATATTTTTGAAATATTAAATGTTTTATGTTTATCCTTTTATCTAATAAATATTTTTCTAAAAAAGCATATAGTTCTTTTTCATTATCTATTTTATGTACAAATTCTCCTCTATGTACAAACTGATGCTTTATTATCATTGGAAATCCTATTTTATTTATTACATATTCGATGTTATCTATTGAATATATTTTCAAAAATTCTGGAATTTTTATATATTTATTAATAATACTATAAAATAGAGTTTTTGATATTACAGATTCTTTAATATGTATGGTATTTATTACTTCTTTTCCATTTTGTTCAAGATATTTTGCTAGGAGGTGTATATCAGATAAAAAAGTGGATCCAATGAAAAAATAATATGTATCATAGTTTAATATTTTTTCATTATATGGAAGCATATTTTCCTTTTCTATGTCAATAATGCTAATGTTATTATAATTTTTTATTTCTTCTTTTAACTTTACTACTCTATAATCTTGTATGTTGGTCTTTGTGAATATAGCCACTTTGCCCATTCCTAATATCTAGGAGGTAAAGTTATAAGTTTTTTATAAAAATTAGATAAATGGTTAAATCTACTAAAAGGCCCAAATCTAAAAAAACTTCTAAGGTTAATAAACCTAAAAAGAGTTTAAGAGAATTATCAGAAATTGATATAACAAAACATTATTTGGTACCAAAACATATAATATTATCCGAAGAAGAAAAGAAGGAAATATTGGGAAAGTATAAAATATCTTTATTAGATTTACCAAAAATCAAAATTTCAGATCCAGCATTAAAGAATCTAAATGCTAAGCCGGGGGATATTGTCAAGATTATAAGAAACAATCCATGGATTGGGGAAGAAGTATATTATAGAGTTGTTGTTGAGGATTAAGCTTATAAGGATATCATATATATAAATAAAAAGTGGCTAATAATAATATAGATAATTATATCTTATTCTATAAATATTTGGAGGAAAACGATCTCTTAGGAGTACACCTCAGATCTTTTGAATATTTTGTTGATGTAGAAATGACGAAGATTGGAAGAGAATTGGGTGCATTTTCTCCAAGGTTATTAGCTCCAGGATTAAGGGATTTACAATTTAAAATAGAAAAATTGTGGTTGGGGAAGGCAGATTTTATGGAAAAGGAAGGAGTTTCTAGATTAATATATCCAATAGAAGCTAGAATTAGAAGACTTACATATGCTGGAACAATATTTATGGAATTTTCTGTATATGAAAATGAAACATTTAAGAGTAAATATCAAGTATCTGTTGGTAGATTGCCAATAATGGTTAGATCAAAATATTGTAATACTTATGGACTATCTGAAGAGGAATTAATAAGAATTGGAGAAGATCCGACAGATAGTGGTGGGTATTTTATTATTAATGGAAATGAAAAATTAATTATATTATCTGAGGAACTTGCTACAAATAAGTTTTATGTTCAAGAAGGGTCTGGTTCCATAAAATATAGTGGGTATTTATTATCAGAATCTTTAACCCAATTAAAGGCTCATAGAATGGAGATGACAAAAGATGGTTTATTATACCTATCATTTGAGAAATATAAAAAGGTTCCGTTAATACCTTTGGTAAGAGCTTTGGGTTTGGAGAAGGATGTTGAAATAAGTCAATTAGTTTCTGAAGGAGACGATTTTGAAGAAGTATATATAAATTTATTGGAATTCCAAAATATAAAAACTTCTGAAGATGCAATAGGATATTTAGCTGATAAATTAAAATTAACAGGATCTCCAGAAGTTAAAAAAGAAAAATTATTGTCAATATTAGATAATTTATTATTACCAAATGTTGGGACATCACCAAATGATAGATTATTAAAAGCATACAATTTATTGAAGATGACAAGAAAGTTATTATTATTAGCTCATGAAAAAATTGATGAAGATATAAAAGATCACTTTGCAAATAAAATAGTTAGAACACCTGGAGAATTGATAAGGGAATATTTCTTAGTTACTTTAAGAACATTGATGACAGATGCAATGTATCAATATGAAAGGTTGGTAAAAAGGGGAAAAATGCCTTCATATACATCCATATTTAGATCAAAAATATTTACTGAAAGATTTGAAAATGTAATGGCTATTGGAAAATGGACAAGGAATAGAACTGGAATTTCACAAGCTCTAGATAGAACAAATAAAATTGCTGTCTTATCTAATTTAACAAGAGTTGTTTCTTCAATATCTGGTGAAGCTGAATTATTAGAGGCAAGAATGGCTCATGGTACTCATTGGGGTAGATTGGATTTAATAGAAACACCTGAAGGTCATGAAACTGGATTAAGAAAAAATAAAACAATATTGTCAAAAATAAGTTTTGAGGATCTTGATAAAAAAGAATTAATTAGGAAGTTAGAAGATATAGGATTGAGGCCAATAGTTAAAAATATTTCAGATATAAAAAATAAAAATGGCATATGAGGTTTATATAGATAGTGTTTTTGTTGGGTATGTTGATGATGCTAATAAATTTATTGAAGAATTTAAGGAAAAGAGAAGAAAAGGTATTATTCCATATTTTGTAAATATATATTTTGATGAAACGAAAAATATTATAGAAATATTAACAAGAAAAGGAAGGATTTTAAGACCTTTGATTGTTGTAAAAGATGGTAAACCATTATTAACAAAAGAACATATTGAAAAATTAAAGAAAGGAGAGATAAAATGGTCTGATTTGGAAAAAGAAGGTATAATTGAATGGGTTGATCCTGCTGAAGAGGAAAATTTGAGTGTTGCATTATATCCAGAAGATATAAAAGAAAATACAACTCATTTAGAATTATCTTCTTTGGTAATATTTGGTATAGCTACATCTCTAGTTCCATTTTCAAATAGAAATCAATCTGCAAGATTAAATAGAGGTGTTAGGCCACAAAGGCAGTCTCATGCTATATATTCATTAAACTTCCATAATAGATTTGATACTGATATATCCATTTTATACTATCCACAATATCCAATTACTAGAACATTTTCTTTTGATATGTTTAAAGACGATTATGCGATAGGAGAAAATGTAATTGTTGCTGTAATGACACAGGAAGGATATAATATTGAAGATGCAATTATCATGAATAAAGGTTCGGTAGATAGAGGTTTATTTAGATCTGTATATTTCAGATCTTATGAAATAGATAGACTAAGATATTCTGGAGGATTACAAGATGAAATTACAATTCCAGATCCTTCTGTAGAATTATATAGAGGAAAGGATAAATATAAAGGTTTAGAAGAAGATGGAATTGTTTCTGTCGAATCATTTGTAAAACCTGAAGAGGTTCTTGTTGGTAGAATATCACCTCCAAGATTTATTGGTTTAACTTCTGAATCTATTACAACAGGTTTAAGAAAGAAAGATTCTTCATTAACTACTGGTAGTGGGGAGGAAGGATGGGTAGATAGGGTTATATTAACAGAATCTGATGATGGAAATTTATTAGTTAGGATAAAATTAAGAGATTTAAGGATTCCAGAACTTGGAGATAAATTTTCTGTAAGACATGGACAGAAAGGTGTTTTGGGAATGCTTGTTGATCCATCAGATATGCCATGGTCGTCTTCAGGTCTTGTTCCAGATATAATATTCTCTCCTGCTGGAATTCCTTCAAGAGAAACTGTTGGTTTATTATTAGAATTACTTTCTGGAAAGATTGGAAGTTTGAATGGGAGATATATTGATGGAACTCCTTGGTATGGAGAAAGTGAAGAAGAATTAAGGAAAGAATTATTATCTTTAGGATTTAGAGAAGATGGAACAGAAACATTATATAATCCTTTAACTGGAGATGAATTTAAAGTTAAAATATTTATTGGAAGTGTATATTATTTAAGATTAAAACATATGGCAAAGAATAAATTACAGGCGAGAGCAACAGGTCCTGTTACATTATTAACAAGACAACCTACAGAAGGTAAATCAAAGAAAGGTGGTTTGAAATTTAGTGAAATGGAACATGAGGTTCTCGCTGCTTATGGTGCACCTATGTTATTAAGAGAAATGTATTCTTCTGATGATACAACAGTTTATGTTTGTGAAAAATGTGGTTCTCTTGCTGTTGAAGATAATATAAGAAATAGAGTTTATTGTCCTGTTTGTGGTGAAATTGAAAAAATATCAAAAGTTAAGATTTCTTATGCTTTCTATTTATTATTAAATGAATTAATCTCTCTTGGAATTTGGCCTAGGCTTAAGTTGAATTACAAGTTTTGATGATGAACGACATATTTTTCAAAAGAATTTCTGAAATTCAATATTCTCTATTAGGTCCAGATACAATAAGAAAAATGTCTGCAGCAAAAATAATTGTATCAGAGTTATATGATGAAGATGGAACTCCAATAAGGGGTGGATTAATGGATTTAAGGTTAGGAGTAGTAGATCCAAGTTATGTATGTGAATCATGTGGAAAAACTGCAGGAAAATGTTTGGGACATTTTGGTCATATAGAATTAGCAAGACCAGTATTACACCCAGAATTTTTGCCAATTGTTAAAGAATTAATAAATGCAGTTTGTCATAATTGCGGTCATGTAAAATTAACAAAAGAGGAAAGGGAATTTATATTAAATAAAATAGAAAGGTATAGAAATTCAAGAAGATGGAATAAATTATATAAATTTATAATTAAGTTTGTATATTCTAGAGCTAAAAGAAGATCAAAATGTCCTATATGTGGATATGAAAATCCAAAAGTTGAATTTAGGAAACCATTTTACTTTTATGTTAAAGATAAGGAGAATGAAAGAAGAATGTATCCTGTTGAAATGAGATCAATATTTGAAAAAATACCAAATGAAGATTTACCATTAATTGGATTTGATCCATCATTTTCTAGACCAGAATGGATGATATTAACAGTTTTACCTGTACCTCCAGTAACAATGAGACCTTCTATAGTTTTGGAAAATGGAGAGAGGGCAGAAGATGATTTAACCCATAAATTAGTCGATATTGTAAGAACAAATCAGAGATTAAAAGAAGATATAACAACAGGAGCCCCACAAGTTATTGTAGATGATATATATAATTTATTACAATATCATATATTTACATATTTTAACAATACTTTACCAAATGTCCCGAAGGCTCAGCATAGATGGGGAAAACCACTAAAATCATTAGTTGAAAGAGTTTCTGGAAAGGAAGGTATAATTAGAAGATATTTGCTTGGAAAAAGGATAAATTATAGTTCAAGGGCAGTTATTACTCCAGATACAAAGATAAAACCAAATGAGGTCGGAATACCACTATATGTTGCAAAAACACTAACAGTTCCTGAAAAGGTTACTGAATGGAATATTGAAAAAATGAAAGAGTATATATTGAATGGACCCGAAAAATATCCAGGTGCAAACTATGTAATATCACCAGATGGGAGAAAAAGAGTAATTACTGAAGAAAATAAGGAAACACTCGCTTCAATGATTGCACCAGGATGGGTTGTTGAAAGACATTTAATGAATGGGGACATTGTATTATTATTGAGATATCCTTCTTTACATAGATTATCAATGATGGGGCATTATGTTAAAGTACTTCCTGTAGATACTTTTGGAATAAATCCGATAATATGTAGACCATATAATGCGGATTTTGATGGAGATGAAATGAATATATTCTTGCCAAGAAGTGAAGAAGCAAGAGCAGAAACGGAACTTTTAACAGAAATATCAAATAATTACATTACTCCAAGGTATGGAGACTTTATTGTTGGTATGATTCAAGAAATGATAACAGGATTGTATTTAATAACACAAGATGATGTAAAAATACCAATTAATCAAGCTGCACAGTTAGTATATATGTCAAATGCTAATGATAAGGATTTAGATAGATTGTCTAATATTATTAAAAAAGCAAAAGAAGAAGGTAGAGATTATTTAACTGGAAAAGAAATTGCTTCAATATTTTTACCAGATGACTTTAATTTTGAAAATGATAAAATAAAGATAGAAAATGGAATAATAGTTAGGGGACATCTAGATTCTAGTTTAATAAAGGCGGAGAAGGGTAGATTGTTTGTTGTATTATATAAATTATACGGAAAAGAATATATAACAGATTTATTACAAAAATATAGCTTATTAGGAATATACTATCAATATAATTTGGGAATTTCAATGTCTATTTCTGATTTTGATTTACCAGAAGAGGCAAAAGAGGAAATAAAAAAGATAATAAATGATACACAAAAAACAATAGATGATTTATATAAACAATATACTGAAGGAACTCTTGAAAGAATTGCTGGTAGAAGTTTACAGGAAACATATGAGTTAAGGTCTATACAGACAGCATCGGATAGTGTTACAAAAATACAAGATGTTCTTAGAAGATATATGAAAAAAGATACAGGTACATATATCATGTCTGTAACTGGTGCAAGAGGTGATTGGCAAAATGCTGTTAGAATGGTTGGATCATTGGGATTTCAAGCATTTAGAGGGAAGTTTATAAATTTCGGTTATAAAGGAAGGAATTTATCAATATTTGAAAGAAATATATATCATCCAAAATATCATGGTTGGGTAATAAGTTCTTATAGAGATGGATTAAAACCATGGGAAATGTTCTTCCACGCATTACCTGGCAGAGACTCTTTAATGGATACTGCAATAAGAACTGCCCAATCTGGATATTTCTATAGGAGATTGGTATTAAGTTTATATGATCTTCATGTAAGCGAAGATTTAACTGTTAGAGATGCTTATAATAGGGTTATACAATTTGTCTATGGCGGAGATGGTGTTGCAGTACATAAATCAATAAATGGAAAATTAGATATAAATTTACTGGCCCAAATTTTAAAACCTTATGTAGAAAATAATAAAAATGGAACTACCGGAAAAGATAAAAAAAGATCTAGAAAAAATAGAAGATGAAAAATTAAGAAAAATTGTAGAAGATTTTTCATATAAATTTATAATAGATCCAGGTGAACCTACTGGTATAGTTGCTGCACAATCAATTGCAGAACCAACTACACAAATGATATTGAAATCATTCCACTTTGTAGGTATATCTGCTCAACAAGTTTCTTTGGGTTTACCCAGAATTACAGAAATAACTGATGCAAAAAAGAAATTGAAAAGAAAATATATGATAATAAGGTTGTTGGATGAGTATAAAAATGATATAAATGTAGTTCAAAGTATTGCAAAAAGGATAAAGGAATTATTATTGGAGGATTTATTATTATCAATAACATTGGATGTATTTGAAAATAAGATAATAATTAGTTTGGATAAAGAGAAATTGAAAGAAGAAGAATTAACATTTGATGAAGTATCTAGAATATTAAAAAAGAAAATAAAGAAATACAAGGTTGAGAATGATAAACAGAATATATATATAATTGCTCCAAAATTATCTGCAAGAGAGTTATATTTGCTTAAAGAAACGATAAAGAAAATACTAATAAAAGGAATAAAAGGAATCAAAGATGTAACTATAAATAAAGAAGATAATGAATATGTAATATATACTGTTGGGTCTAATTTATTAGAACTTATGAAAATACCAGAAGTAGATTATACAAAATTATATACAAATGATCTAAGAGAAATAGAAAAAGTATTTGGAATAGAAGCTACCAGAGCTGCAATATTGCAGGAATTAGTTAAATTATATGAAGATCAGGGTCTTAGTGTAAATGTAAGACATTTTATGTTAGTAGCAGATATGTTGACATGGTATGGTGCATATCTAGGTATAAATAGATATGGATTACATGCAGAAAAAGAATCTACATTATCAAAAGCGGCATTTGAAACCCCAATTTCTATATTTGTTAGATCTTCAATGATGGGACAGTCTGATAAAGTATTAGGCGGAATAGATAATGTTATAATGAACCAACCAATATACTTAGGTACAGGTTTATATGATATATATTTTGTAGGAAACAAAAAGGAAGATAAGGAATAAAAATATTTTTTATATAGATAGATTTTATGGTAACGTTTGATGATTTAAGAAAGAAGATTGTTGATGAGAAAAATGTAATTATTGGATATAATAGAACTTTGAAAATGATTAAGAGAGGAAAGGTAGAAAAAATATTTTTAGCAAAAAATATCCCTGAAAATATAAAAAAGGATGTAGAATACTATCAAAAGTTGGAAAATTTTGAAGTAGAAGTATTGAATTATTCAAATGAGGAAGTAGGTTTGTTATTGAAAAAGCCATTTAAAATTTCTGTTATATCTATATTAAAGAATGGCTAATGGATTATTTGCTGCTAAGAAATTAATTGAAAATAGAAAAAAATTTAGATGGAGTAAGAAGGAATGGAAAAGGAGAATATTGAAACTAAAGGAGAAATATGATCCTTTGGAAGGAAGTCCTATGGCATCAGGAATTGTATTAGAAAAGGTACAGATTGAAAAAAGACAGCCATATTCTGGAATGATAAAATGTGTAAAAGTGCAGCTAAAGAAAAATGGAAAAATTGTTACAGCCTTTGCTCCAGGTGATAAGTCAGTAAAATATGTTGATGAGCATGATGATGTATTAATAGTTGGAATAGGTGGACCAAAGGGAAGAACTATAGGTTCAATACCTGGAGTAAGATATAAAGTAATTTTAGTAAATAGACAACCTTTGGAATTATTAAGAAGAGGTAAGATAGAAAAAGCTAGAAGATAGTTTTTATTTGAATAATTTTCTATATGTAATTTTATTATAGAAAATAGGTAAAAATAGTCGTTATTTTCTAATAACAAAAACAATATTTATATAATTTTATTGCATAAAAGATAAATGGTATATGACTTATTGATGTCTATAGGTTATTTTATTGGTTTTCTAGTATTGGGTGGTATAATAGGCTATTTTGTTGGATGGATAGTATATAAGATATTGAGCTGGCTATTCGCAAAATATATAAAGATAGAGAATGTATACGAAAAATTAAAATCAACATTTAGTAAAATGCCAGAAATAAATGTAGCAACGTTATTATCATATTTAGTTGGAATGGTATTGGGAATATTGGTATTTAATAGTGTATTATCATTTATGCCAAATGTATTAACAACAACTCAGTATTATTATATATCTAATGTATTACAATTGACAATGACAATTTCTTCAACATTATTATTAATATCAATAGCTGTATTAATAATAGCAGCTGGTGTAATATTTTCCATATTCTTTACATCATATCTATATGTATTAATTGAAGGATATAATGAATATATAGCGGAATTATTGAAACTATTACTATTTCTAGGATTTGTATGGATAATAACATATTATTCTCTAAACTTGTTAGGATTCCAATATACATTATTTGATAATATAATAGGTGTATTTGTAATATTATCAATTGGATTAATTGTTATGAAGTATATAACAGAACATATAAGCGAAAATTCATATTATAAAAACGTAAAACCATTTATTCAAATATTTATATATTCAATATTCGTTATATCATCATTGTCAGTATTGACTGTTGGATATTCAAATATTTCGGCAAGTGTAGAGAGCATATTTGCATGGGGTTTTGTAATCTTATTTGTACTAACACTAATACCTGTATTAGTTAAGGCAATAAGAGAATCAGAATAATTTTTTAATTTATTCTCTAATATTATTTTTAATGGTAAATAGTATTAATGATTTGAAATTTCTGGGAAGATGGAAATATGAAATAGATGTAGAAGATGAAACCTTAAGAGCATTTATGAATTTAAAGCCATATGTTGTTCCAAAGACAAATGGTAGATATCAGAATAGAAGATTTGGGAGAAAAAACATGCCGATTATAGAGAGATTAATTGGTAGATTAATGACACCAGGTCATTATGGGGGAAAACATAAGTTTACATCATATTATGCTTCTGGAGAATATCATAAAGTATTAAAAATATTGATAAAAGTATTTGAAATAATTGAAAAGGAAACAAAACAAAATCCAATAAAAGTATTGACAAAAGCTATAGAAAATGCTGCTCCAAGAGAAGAAATAACAAATATAGAAATGGGTGGTGCAAGATATCCAAAGGCAGTAGATATTTCACCTTTAAGAAGAATTGATCTAGCTATAAGGTATATTGTTTGGGGATCATATCATGGTTCTAGAAATAAAAAAGATATGGCAAGTGCATTGGCAAAAGAAATAATAAATGCTTATAGGAATTCTGTAGAGTCATTTGCAATACAGAAGAAATTAGAGTTAGAAAGGTTGGCTTCATCCTCTAGATAATTTATAAATCATAAAAGTAATTTTTTATTTTATGAACCCGCGGAGTCTGGTACCAAAAAAGGTTTTCTTTACTTCTGGTATAGGTGTAGCAGACGATTCGCTATTAAGTTTTGAATATGCACTGAGAGATGCGAAAATAGAGAGGTTTAATCTAGTTCCAGTATCTAGCATAGCACCACCAAAAGTAAAAATTATAGATGTAGATGAGGGATTAAAGTATTTAAAAGCAGGTCAGGTTGTATTTTGTGTTCTAGCAAGATTTACGTCAAATGAAAAAGATAAGGAAATATTTTCATCAGTTGGAGTAGCATTACCTAAGGATAAAAAATATAATGGATACTTTACAGAATATCATGGATACTATACTGGAAAGGAAGAGGGACATGCAAAAAATATGGCAAAAAATATGCTACAATCAATGTATAATATAGAAATAGATAAGGAATTTGAGATATTTAAAAAAGCTGCTGTAAGTAATTATACAACTGTTGTATCTGCTGCTATATTTGTCTTTTAAATAAATTTTTTAAAACATATAAACTACAGATATTTTTATGTTACCTGTATATGATATTGATAGGATTGTTTTTGCATCTTCTCTTGTTATACATATTATAATAGCATCAATTAGCATTGGGATGCCTTTTGCAATTGGAACATTAGAATTATATGGAATATTAAAGAAGGATGAAAATATAAAAATTTTAGCTCAAAGAATATCAACATTAATATTAGTTTTATTTGCAATTGGAACATTATCAGGTACAATTGTCGCTGTTGAAATGTATACTTTATTCCCAAAATTTATGCAAATAGTGAGTAATACAGCAATTATATCATTATATATAGAAGTTTTAGCATTCTTTATGGAATCTTTATTTGTAGGTATATATTTCTATTCATTTAAAAAATATAATAATTCAGTATTGCATCCTATATTTATGTATTTAATTGGAATATTTGCAGCAACATCTGGTTTTTTAATAATAACATTAAATTCTTTTATGAATTATCCTGTAGGAATTGAATATTTGGGTGGTCAGTATATTGATGCAAATCCATATGCTATATTCTTTACTCCAATACAATTTATTGAAGTATCTCATGGAGTTTTATCATCATTAGAATTTGGTTTATCACTGTTTGTATTGATTATTTCTTATAAGATATTGAAAGAAAAGGATATTGAAAATATAAAAATATATGGGAAAGCCTTGAAATTAACAATTCCTATATTATTTTTATCAATATTATTCTTAGGAATATTTGGAATAAATTCAGCAGATACATTAGCACAATACCAACCAATTAAGTATGCAACATTAGAGGCTAATTTAAATGGAAATATTTCGCATTCACCTGAAAATTTATTTGGAATTGTTACAAACAATTATACATTAATTGATTCAATACAAATTCCAAATTTGCAAAGTTTATTATTACATGAAAGTTTTAATCCAAATACAGTTGTTCCTGGAATATATGCGAATGAATCATATATACCTTCACCAAAAGATATTACTATAGCGCATAATTCTTTCGATATAATGGCAACATTTGGATTCTTAATATTCTTTATATCATTGTATGGATTAATTTCTTTAATAATTTCAAAAGAAGATAAAAAAGATAAAAAATTTACTTTAAATCCAAAATATACATTTTATATGAATAAATTATTATTATATGGATTAATATTATTATCAGTATTATCTTTGATTTCTTTGGAAACTGGATGGATTGCTGCGGAAGTTGGTAGACAACCTTGGACAATATACGGAATATTATTAACAAAGGATGCTGCAAATTTAAATCCTGGAGTTATTTCCATTGCAATAGCCTTTGAATTAATATATATAACATTATTTGTTTTATCTATATGGGCTATAAAAAGATATTTTGTTAATAAATTAGGATGAACTATTCATTTTACTTTTATACATATATATTTTTAATTGCAGCAACAATTTTATTATTGATAGGAATAGAAATAGCTTTGGCATTATCTTTCTTTATAAATAAAGATGTATATGAAAAATATGAAAATTTATTTTTATCAATGTGGGAAATAACCGGTACATCAATTGCGTTCTTTTTAGTACAATATGAAGCTTTATTACCATCATTATTAGTTCCTGTTGCATATTCATTTTATCCACTAATATTTATTATACTATTCTTATTCATATTTAGAAACATTGGAATAGGATTTTTTGAAGGAAAAAGCATAAATAAGGAATATAGTAAAAGAGATATATTAATATATTTATTTGGAACTTTAATAATGGCAATATTATTAGTTTCTATATTATCCGCAGCGATTACAGGTTATGGTATTAAAATTTTAAATGGAAATATTTTTTGGGGACTTTTTATTATATTTAATTATTTTACATTATTATTATTGTTATCAACAATATTATTTGTTTTAGGTATTCTCGGATATATATTTAATGTAAAGAAGTTTAAAATATATGGACTAATAGGATATTTGCTAGTATTCTTGGATATATATCTATATAAAAATACAATACATTATCTATTCTTTGTTCCGTTAATAATATTATTAATATTAACATTTGTGAATTTAAAAGATATTGTACAAAGAATATTATTTATTATTTCTCATTATTTAAATGCAATTATATTAGCAACAGTTTTATTTCCATATATATTTAGAACAATCAATATAAATTCATTATTATCTCAAAGCTTGCCATTATTATCTGCAGAATTTATAATATCAATTATAATAACAATAGTAGTAATTTTAATATATTACTTCGAAATAAAAACGATTTTAAGCTAGGCTTTCAAAAACTTTATTATATATTTCTTTTAGTTGATTTGGAACAACATGCGTATATATTTGTGTAATATTTAACGAACTATGTCCAAGTATTTCTTGTATATATCTTATATCAACGCCTCTTGATAATAATGTTGTTGCAAGAGAATGCCTCAATACATGTGGGGTTACTTTTTTACTTATTCCCGCTTTTTTTGCAATATTCTTTATAATTCTTTCCGCCTGTCTTGATGATAGTGGAAATACATTTTCGGTATTTATTTTATTTACGTAATCCTTTAATTCATTTAACAAATCTTTTGGTACAGGTACTATTCTTTCTTTTCCACCCTTTCCATATACTTTTACAAAACCTTCTTCAAAAATTATATCATTCTTTTTTATTTTCGTTAATTCAGAGACTCTTACTCCAGTATAAAATAAGAATTTAATAATTAGTTTATCTCTATAATTTTCAGCGCTTTCTAACAACTTGTTTAATTCATCATATGTAATAAATTTTGGTAATCTTTTATCTACTTTTGGAGCTTTTATTTGCTTTGCTAAATTTTCATTATCTAAAAATTTTAGAAATGAGGATATGGATCTAACATATAATCTTAATGAATTTGAATCTAATTTTTTCTTAACCTTTAATTCAGCCAAAAATTTTAGAATCAGATTCTTATCTAATGAACTATTAATAGATTTTGTATCTGTAATAATTATTCCATTATTTATTAGAAATTCTAAAAATTTCTTTACTGTACTAGAATATGTTTTTATTGTATTCTTGGATTTTCCTTGAATTTCTAACCATACTTTATATTCTTCAATAATTTCATCCATTTATATTTCAGAAACTTTGCAATATAAAAATTTTAAATCATAAAAAATATTATAATTTTATCCCTACCTGCCATGCACTGGGGATACATGAACTAGTTCCTCAAGGTAGGGAAGAATAATGATGTGGTTGGCTTGAAACTGAAAAATGATGAATACGGCTACGCTGATAAAAATATTTACAATATATTTTCTATAATATCTTTAGCTTTAGAAGAATATTTTCCATATTTTTTTGAATAGTCATCAAATATATTGTAAAGTAAGTCTTTATCATAACCATATTCTTTCATTAAACGAGATAATATTTCTATATCATCCGAGTCTTTTTCTTTCTTTCTATTCAAATAAGTAAATATTTTATCTACTAACAGATATTCCATTTTAGCAACATATAATTTTATTTTCTTTTTACCTAGATTTAATTCTATTTCATTATATGGAATTTCTTTATCTTTAAATAATATACTTACACTTGGACTATCTTTATATTTAATTTCAATACCATTATATCCAAATATTTGTCTTTCTTTAATTGGTAAATTTGGTAATTCTCTATATATTATTCCTTTTGTATCCACCTCTTTATTTTTATTTATTATAAAATCTATATCACTGGTTTCTCTATTATAATTTATATTATAATAATTTGCATATGCAGCTACAGCCATTCCACCTATTAATACTGGCTTTACATCATCAAGTATTTTCAATATACTTTCAAGGTTTCTTATTGTAGCTTTATAAGTTAATTTATAACTATCTTGTGGTGTCATGTATAAAAATAATTAAATAAATATTTATAAATGTTACTATAAAAATATCTACTAAAAAATAAAACTATTTTATTTCTATATTTTTGATAAATTTTAGCTATAAATTATTATAAATGATTTTTGATATTAAAAATCCAAAAACTTTTAGGATATGATTATTGCTTTAAAAGTACCTAAAAAATATTAAAAATAAAGTCTAGTCTTTAATATTTAGCTTTTCTTTTAATGTTGCAGATCTTCTGTTTGCAATTCTTAATAGATCTTTTATTGTATCTTTTGTTGGTATTCCTGTATTTAATGATAATTTTACTAAGTTTTGGTATGCTTTGGTTAATAATATTTTTATATTTTCTTTTGTTGGGAATGAAATTTCTACTGATAATGATATAGCTTTTCTGAATCCAGATCTTAATTGATTTATGTATTCCTCCAAAGGTGTTGATAATATATCATATGTATATAATGTTTTTCCATCATATAATAATAATAATTTTATTTTTACAGGTATTGGAGTTACATTAAATTTCTGTAATAATGATACTAATCCAATATCAACTTTTTGACCCTTCTTTGCTACTACAGTATCTTCAATTATAACAATTTTTCCATTTTCAACCTTTGTTTTTATATTGTATTTCTTTAATTCAGTTAATACAGGACCTGGTGTTAAATTGGTAGGTCCAGCTCTTATTATTACATCTTCTTCTAATATATCTCCTTCCCTAGCAGATCTATAACTTTTATTTTCTTCTAATATTTTGTTTAATAAAAAGGGATTTATCTCTTCTTTTGGTAATATTAATAGAACCGTAATTCTTTTATTTTCTTCAATCATATCTATCATCTTTTTAATATTTGGATCATTAATTTTTTCTAAAGATTTAATAAAGAGGTTCTTTTTAACAACTTTTACATCGATATTCATTTCCTTTAACTTTTTTCTAATTACCTGTAAAGCATTTGTGGGAATATCTGTTATATTTGCTATTCCAATTATCTTAGAATTAGATAATTTAGAATATAAGTCATTTACATATAATATTTTTTGTTGGGATACCATTTTTACATAATTCTTATTGAATCGCCCATCGTTAGCTTTATATAAACACTCTTTATGCTGTTTTTATTTCCAGGAACTCTATTAATAAAATATTCTAGTACATGATTAGCATTTTCTAATATATCATCATATTTCATATCTTCAGTTCCAATTGGTATACCAATAGTTTTATGGCTCTTAACAGTAATTCTAACCATATTTTGTAATCTATTATAAGTAGATCTTAAGAAATCTTGGTTTGCATTATCTGGAATTATCATTCCAAATTTAGGATTTGGCATTTTATTTTTTGTAGATAAATATTTACCTAAATATCTTCCTACATCCGCCATAGTTGATGCCTGTGCTGCAAAAATATAATATCTTCTAACTAGTTTTTTTGCTTCTCTCTTATTTTCAGCTATTTCCTTTATTTTATCCTTAACTAATACAAAATCAAACATTTCTTTTGCTGGCGTTTCTAATTCGGGTCCAACAATTGCAGCAAGTTTTATTTTCTTTCCCCTACCCTTAGGTAATTCAATATATTCTGTAAATCTATTCTCACTTTTGTTTAAATCATATTCTTTCTTTAAATTAATTATTAGTTCTACTGTTTGTTTAAATCTTCTCTTTTTTGATTTTTCTATGATCGATTGTACATTTTTAACATCCATAGAAAAAAGAAATATGGAATATATTTAAAAATTATTTTTTAACAAATAACTCTATTATATCCCTTATTGATTTTTTAGATGAGAAGTATTTCTTTATATAATGTTTTATAATCAGAAAAATTATAATAACTGATATAACTATCCCAGATATTAAACCAATAAAAAAACTTAAAATATCAAACATATCATCTTAATAGATTATCATATAATCCTTGATCGACTTCTTTTTCTAACTCTTTTGGATTTCTATTATTTACTGTTAATCCCAAGGATAATGCTGTTCCTAGAACCATTTTTACTGCATATTTTAAATTATTGGTATTTAAATCTTTCATCTTAATTTTTGCGACCTTTATTATTTGTTCCATTGTAACATTTCCAACCACTTCATCTGGTTTTGTTCTTTTTGCAACTTCTACATTTGCTTCTCTTTTTAATAATGATGATGTTGGTGGTAATCCAACCGATATTTCATATTTTTTTGTTTCTGTATCTACTATTATTTTTACGGGTACTTGTAGACCTTTGAATTCTTTTGTAGCTTCGTTTATCTTACTTATTACTTCTCCAATGTTTAATTTTAGTTGACTCAATTTTGGTCCTATATTTGGTCCTGGTTTAGCATTTCCACCTTCTACTAATAATTCTATAACTTCCTTGCCCATATAGATTTGTTTTTTAAAATATATTTTAAAGATTATATAGATGGGTATCATTGATAGTATAAAGGAAATGAAGGAGGTATATGAAACAGCTAATAAACCCAAGTGGGATGAGGTAAAAAAATTAGTTTATGTTACTTTATTATTCTTTGCATTGGTTGCAGTTATCGTATTACCTATATTTATAAGTTTACAGTATAGTATAATGATATGCCAATATACGCCATAGTTGTAACATCTGGAAGAGAAGAGCTCGTATCCGATATTTTAGCAAATGAAGGAAAGAATGGAAGATATGCTATATATTCTATAATGCAAATACCTGGCGTAAAAGGATATTTATTTGTTGAAACAACAAATTCTTTAGAATTACAAAGAGCTGTATTGGGAATAAGACATGTTAAAAGAGTATTACCTCAAGAAATCCCAATAGAAGATTTATTGAAATACTTTGAAGAAGAAAAAGTTGAATATGATATAAATGATATAGTAGAAGTATTATCTGGGGCATTTAAAGGAACTAGAGGAAAAATAATAAGTATAGATGAAAAGAAAAAGGAAGTAACAATAGAATTAATTGATGTTCCAGTTCCTTTACAATTAAATGTACCTATAAATAGTTTAAAATTAATAGAAAAATCTAAATAACTTCAATTCCAAGATCGCCTTCTAACTTTTTCTGTTCTTCCGGTTTTAATTCTTTTTCTCCAGATTTTATTCCCAATATAAATGATGGAGGAGCTTTTAGTTTTGTAATTGTTAATGATATCCTTAAATAATTCTTTTTATCCTCTTCAAATGTAATACCTTGTATTAATTTTGCTTTTGGATCTAATACAGATTTTATTGTATCTAATATTTTATTTATATCTGTGGGTGTTACATCTGGTGATGCAACAATTCTCACCAATGCGGCTTTTGCTCCTGTAGCATCAACATCAACTAAAGGATTGTTTAATGCTCTTTGAACAGCTTCTGATGCTTTGCTTTCTGAATTTGATTCTCCAACTCCAAATACACCATATCCAGAACCAGCTACAATTGATCTAAAGTCTGCAAAATCTACATTTATATATCCTGGTTTTGTTAATAATTCTGTTAGATCCTTTAATGCATTTGCTAATAATGAATCTGCAACTTTAAATGCTTGCATTAATGGAATGTTTGGATATAAAGCCTGTAATTTATCATTTGGAATAATTACTAATAAATCTACATTGTTTTCTAATTTTTCTAAAGAATATAAAGCATTATCCCATATATTTGCACCTTCTGCAGAGAAGGGCCATGTACATATAGCAATTACTAAAGTTCCCATCTTTTTTGCAATTTCAGCAACAACTGGTGCTGTACCACCCCCAGTTCCTCCTCCGAGACCACAGGTTATAAATACAACATCAGAACCTTCTATTGCTTTTTTTAATTCTTGTTCAGATTCCTTTGCAGCTTCTTCTCCAACTTTAGGATCTTTTCCTGCACCTAAACCTTTTGTTAACTGTTTTCCTACTAGTATCTTTTTATGTGCTTTTGTTATTAACAAATGCCTTACATCAGTATTTATTGCTATTAATTCTGGACCTTCAATTCCCATGTTATATAATGTAGAGATTGTATTGCTTCCACCACCTCCACATCCAATAACTTTTATCCTCTTTGTTGCTTGTGCTAGATATTCTTCCAACTCTTTATCAAAAATCTCCGTATCATTATCCATTAAATTTTTTTGAAAATAAAATTAATAAAATTATCTTTTTTAGATAATCAAAAACTTTAAATAATTTATATAAACTTTATTTAGATTTTTCATCAATGGTAAAGTGGGTCGAGATCGAGTATTCAATATATGATCAAGATAATAGATTATTGGAAAAAACGAATGAACCAGTAATAATGCCTTTAGGATATAGTATATTGAATAAAGAAATTGAAGAAAAGTTGACTAATGCAGAATATGGAAAAGAATATAGTTTTTTATTAAAAAGACCTTTCGGAGAAAGAGATTCAAATTTAGTTAAAATAATACCTATCAGTGAATTTTATAAGAGAAATATAAATCCAATACCAAACTTGGTTGTAAATGTAGATAATATGGTTGGTATTATAAGATCCATAAATAGTGGGAGGGTTGTTATAGATTTCAATCATCCATATGCTGGTAAAGATCTACTATATGTAATAAAATTGAATAGAGAAGTTACAGATTTAAAAGAAAAAGTTTTGGGAATTTTGAGTATAACATATAATATTTCTAAAAAAGGTATTGATGTAAATATTGATGAAAACAATAAGAAAATATCAATAAGTGTTAAAGATATGAATTTAAGTAAAGAACAAAAAGAAATTATAAAAAATTTCATACCAGAAATAAAAGATTATAATATAGAATAATTTATAATTTCTTTTTATCATAAAATTTATATTGGGCCCGTAGCTTAGCTGGTAAAGCGTCGGGCTCTTAACCCGAAGATCGGGGGTTCGAATCCCCCCGGGCCCGGGTTCGATTATCATAAATGATTAAGGTTATTAACAATCACAATTTTATATTGGGCAATGTTTCCTAATATTTCATGGGAATAAAAAGAATATTATATTTCGATATAATAAGTTTTCTATTATTGATTTCTACATTTAGTATATATTCACAAGTTGGAGCGGGTGTTGTTGGAAGTAATAGTGCTCAAGCAAAGAGTATAACATTACCTCAAGGAAATATATATTATTGTGTTGCTGCATCAGATTCTGAAGTATATCCTATATTGATATCAAATACACAAAACATACCAACTCCATCTCCATTTCAACAAGATATAGCAATATGTAATGGAAGCATAAATATTGGTAATAATTTTGCATATATAAATAATGCAACATTATTTAATCAAATAAATCCAAATGGACAAAATGTTTATTTTGTAAATAGTTCTGGAAATATTTTATACTCTTGGTATGAAGGTCAATTAGTTAATGGTAATACATATTGTGATATATGGTGGATAAATATATCTCAAGGAATTCCTGCTAATTCAAATGTAATTATTTATATGAATATGGGACCTAATAGTGCTGATTATTATTCTCAATATTATCCATATGTTGGAGCATCTCCCCAAGTAATTTCAGGATATGATAATGGAAATTATACATTCATCGCATATGGATATTTTGATAATACATTTGATGGATGGAATGGATACGTTTATTCAGGATCCTGGTCTCCTGCACCAAGTTCAAATGGTATTGAAATGATAAATAATAATGGTAATGAAGGTGCATATATTTTACCTCCAAATAATGGAAATATTCCAGAAATGCCTTTAATTGTAGAAGAAGCATGGTATTATACTCAGAGTGCAGATGCAAATGTAATATCTTTATTTGGAAATACAAATAATCAAGTAGTTGTAACTAATGTAGGAAGTACAGATGGTGGTTCCACACCAGCATCTAGTTCATCTACATTTGTACAATTTGAATATTATGGTGGACAACCATATGTTATGTTAAAATCTGCAGTAACAAATAGTATATTAAGTCAAACATCTTTCCCAACATCTGGTGGAACTGTTTATTCATATTTAATTGTTAATTCATCTTATGCACAAACAGGATATTATATTTATAATTCTAATCAAGTATGGGCTCCATTAACATTATTAAATACATATAATATAAATAATAATGGATATACATATTCTAATTTAAATTATAATCCTTATCAATATCCAACATTAGAAATTGGTGCAGGAACTGGTGGATCTGCTTCATATCAATATGAAGAAG
>Ga0080003_1000380_pt1 | contig 29971 bp, 33 predicted proteins | sample JossMetagenome_FD_69206 | JGI IMG/M metagenome (GOLD analysis project Ga0080003, IMG submission 69206) | Hot spring microbial communities from Joseph's Coat, Yellowstone National Park, USA - JC2_E (SPADES assembly) (version 2) | ecosystem: Environmental > Aquatic > Thermal springs > Hot (42-90C)...
GTGGTATAGGCATTACCGTGAGAATTGAAGTAAGCAGTGACCATAGTGAGGATGCGAAACCCACAAAAACAAAGCCAACGTAGAACCAAAACAGGGACCTAACAGCCATGGGAAACACCATAATGGCTCTTAACCAATCTGTGCGACCTTGCCGTACTTGCACGTGAAGCTCGCTGGACCCCCGTAGTAGTTTGTGGCGTTCAGTATGAAGCCGAATGTGGGTAAGCCGTAAACCGCCGAGGCATTAACCACGGAGATGAAAAGGTTCATGCCGGTTGTTATATTAAAGAGCCCTAGCGATACGCTCGTTAAACTTACCGATGCTTGTGGTGGAGGCATGCCTAAACCCCCAGAACCAAGTGACAGGCTTGTTAATGTGGTACCTAGTTGGGCTGGGCCTAGACCATAGGCTGTTTCAACACCGCCAAGCGTTATTGCGTAGGCGGTACCTGACGTCGTACTAGTATTACCAACTGGTCCGTTGCACTCCCAGAGCTCCTCTCCATATGGTGTGTACTCAAATGCTGCGTAGTCAACGACTGTTGATGCGTTGAGTGCTGGGTATTCGAGGTAATGCTTACTGGCTAAGTAGTAGAGTAGACTTACCGGACCATTGCCATAATCAAGTACTATGCCAATATAATGATCATTGGGCGGTACGTATAGTACCTCGAAAATGGTTGCGTTACCCAGGTGGTAAGTACCCATTGAGGAGTTCACAAACCACACGGTGTAATCAACAATGCCCCATGTGGCACCTCCATAGTACCAATACACCGAGCCAGGCTGCGTCACCTGATATGCCGGGCTGGACTGTGTCACTTGGGAACTAAGGATTACTGAATAACTGAGAAACAAATCCTCTGGTGCGCTGTATGATGTGCCTATGTTGCCGTAGCTGGTTGCCATTGCATCCCATCTAATTGCGCCCCAGAAGTCTATGGTTAAATCAATCGATAACCCACTGTTGTTTTTTATTACGTCCTTGTCCCACGTTACCCATGTTGCTGGTAGTGATCCGTTGAAGCATAGGCATGCGATTTCAGGCTTGAACGTGGTTTCTAGCGGCGGCTTGGGAGCACTTAAATCGCAGTTATAGGCTGTGTAATCACTATGATTACTGGGGAGTTGTAGGTTCACCGCAGTTGTGCCTGGCATTGCTGGAATTACCTCACTAGGCTTTATTGAGTTCACGTTGATGAAGGCATTAACGACTATGTACCTTGAGTTTTTGATAGCCCAAGCCACGTTGTATGGAATGACTAATGGCAGTATCCACGACTCGTTGCCCCTCACGTAGGTTATGAATATGAGCATTGATGTTTCATACTCACTGGATGACACACCCAATAATACCCACTTATTAATTACGTACTGCCAATTCACGTTACTAAACGGCACAATTAAGGTTGTTGAGTAACCCATGGAGACGTGGACGATACCGTTCGGTGCATTGGCATAGACATCAATGAATGCATCCACGGGCTCAATAACCGAACCGTTGATAAGGAAAACCCTAACCAACAAGCCAGGAGGGACATTAGGCATGGGCTGCGATGCGTAGTAATCAACCTCACCAAACCCACCAATGTGAATTGAGGCTATGAGTGACGGAGAGGCACCAACACCATCAACAACCAAAACAACCATTGATGCAACAGCCAGGGCGATTACTAGTGGGGTGATCCAGATTGGTTTGAGTCTTTTTTCCAACACCAACCACCGGCCTCATCATCAGCCGTCTCCTAAAAAGGCTTGCGCAAGTAAATTAAGTACACTATGCCCAACGGGAAAAGCCAGCAGATGGGGGAAACCAGGGGAGGGCTGGATTAGGCTGATGTGGAGTAGCCTTTTATGCCTAGGCGTGGTTGTTGTGTTTGTGGGCAATGCAAGCACTCATCCCTACATTGCGGGTGGTGTTGGCTTCCTGTCCAGAGTTGTTAATGAGGTTATTGATTACCTGAGCAATGGTGATGTGCCTAGTCGCATGCTTAGGGATGGCATTAATAGGAGGGTTAGTGATGGTGTGAGTAAAATAATGGGTGTAGTCCATGTTAGGGGTCATAGGTGACCCTCAACAATTGGGTCCATACTCTCAAGGACAGCCTACACACTCCTCAAGGAAGTAGCGCTGGGCGTGAGGCATAGTAGGTTCGCTGCATCAACAGCCGAGTTCTGCGCCTACATCGATGAGGCTGAAGCCGTGATCTATGGGAGGAGGTTCGTGAGGTGCTTGAATGAGGAGGTTATGATAGACGTGTCGAGGGAGGTTGCGTCAATAAACGAGGCAATAAACAACAAACTATTCAAGAAATGGAAGGCACTACAGAGAGAGGCTTTGCTGGAGCCACGATAAAGCCTTATTAAGGCTAGTGAGTAAAGTAAAGTGGAAAGTGATGAGTCCCCGAGGTAGAGCGCCTTGGGTTTACCAAGGCGAATTCCTCGGGGATGATCCAGCCCCGTGAGTGTGAGTAGTGGACTGGCTGCTTGGGTGGATGCTGACGTACAGCGGCTCAGACTGCAAACTATGGCAATATGTCTATGGGAAGTGCAAAGAGTCAGAGCTATGCCGCAAAACCGCCGAGCTACTACCCGCAATCGGTTACGACCTAACCAAGCACAGGTGCTTCCAGTCATAAAATCAAACCAAGCCTAAACTCCTCAAAACCAAGGCTACCCAATCATCTGAGCTGCCTAGATGCCCATGCCCGTGCCTTTCCCCCTCCAAAGCCCAACCTCCCATCCCTAAATTTTCCTGATTTCTAGGTGGTATTGGGCCTCGGTAGGGAGTAGTGCGTGTGACCCAGGTGTCGCCGCGAGGGCGGCTACCGGGCAACCACACACGAAACCTGCCGAGGCCCGCTGGGTCTGGTGGCCCAGTATGGGCGTCAAAAGTCAGAAAGGGTCTGTGGGGCTCCAGGGCTCCCTGCTCCAGGCCCCAGCAGGGGGTCTTGGGGTCTACTTTAAAACCAGTGCATCCTGGGGCGGGCGTTCAAGCCCGCTGGGGCCTAATGCATCTAATGCTTCAATGGGTGAGCCACCATGAGCCCACAAACCCACGACCGTGGGGCGGGTAGGAGTTTGCTTGTGGAGGAGATTGAAAAAGCGCTGAGAGAGCGACTTGGTTGGAACGAAATTGTGATGGACAATATCATGTGGAAATACATTGGTGTTAGCGTGAATGAACTGATTACGTATGGAATAGACGCGCATGCGTGGATAGAGATTCTACGCCACCTCAGTATAAACGATACATACATGTTAGGTGCGGTGCACGGTGACGTATTTGTAAGATCAACATCACGATCATGGTATGAGATATCAGCGAGTACAACAAGTTCGCCGGGTGTGTTATATTTTGAGAGGTTAACGAGATCGATAAAAACACCAACTGTTGAATTAACGACAAGAAGGAGGACGCCTAATGTGGTCTACGTAAGGTTCTATGTTAAATTAAGGAGGAGTGAGTGGCCGTGGTATGGCAAGGGTTACGAGACGATAAGCAGTTTTAATACAAGCGGCCTTTTAAGGTACCTAGCTGGCTTGGTGGATACGGATGGTATAGTTACATCCGAGAAGCAGCCGTATGGGTACAGATTCGAGATAGATATAACTTCCGCCAACATCGAATTTTTAGAGTTCCTTAAGAACATGGTTTATGAGAGATTGGGCATTACGGGCTCGATTAAAAAGTCTAAAGGGGATAGTAAATTGCGGTTTCGAAGTTTACAGGCTGTTCAGTTATATGAGGGATTGCGGCAATATCTGGCGCATCCAATGAAGAGGTTGAGGGCGGAAGTGTATTTGAGGTATTACAACAAAGAGTTGACAATAAAAGAGTTTGAGCATTTTTACGAGCTGCTGAAATACGATAATAATGGCAATGACCCAAAAAGGTACCATGCCGCAGACATACTCACCCAAGCGGCCCCACAAACTCACACCCACGGGGGATACCCTCTTCCGTTAAATCTCTAAGGCTAGTCATTAAGAATAGGGTTAAGACGTACATGAAAACCAGGACAAAAAAGTTAAAAGCCTGCAGTGTATAACAGGGCTTGCGGGGGTGCCCGAGCTTGGTCAAAGGGGGCGGGTATCCCCGAATCTGATTGAAGGGGACCGCATTCAGGTCCCGTTGGCGTAGGCCTGCGTGGGTTCAAATCCCACCCCCCGCACCATAAAGAATAAACCTCTTCCTGCTTAATCCCAGGACTGCTTATGCACACATTACATCATGGTTCCGCTGGGATTGGCTTTGATTAACTGGTGCTAATATCATCCATATATATGTACTGTTTGGTGGTGGGTATTGGTGAGAGGGGGCATGTGGATTATAATATATTGAGATGAAGTATAGCTCACCGATCTTGAAGGCGCCGACGTAGTATGAGATAACTGATAGTTCAAAGGGTGGTGGTTCCCAGTAGGTTTCATTACCTACAATGGTCCCGTTGGTTAACTTAACTGTGAAGAGTATGCACATTGCACCGCTGGGGTTTGACGAAGTAGTTGTAGTGTTGTTTTTAGCCACGGATAGCGTGCACCATGGCGTGTAATCCACCATGTAGCCATCAATCTTCACGGTGGTTTGGTTATAGAACTGTCTCGAGAATTGGTCTAGTAAGACGTAACCGTACTCCGTGTTATTCATGAGAATCACCAAGCCATTAACAACCCTAAGCGACATGAAGACTGATGGCGATATTCCGAAGATCAATGGGTGGCTGGCGTTGACTGAAAGCCCCTGAACCCTCCTAATTAGTTCTGAAACCCAAAGACCAGTTGAATCAACTGTAGTGGAGTTAAACCCACCCTTAACTACATTAAACAATCCATGGTGCAAGGTTAAGTATGTAGCAATAGATATAACTGCAATTACCAATACCGCAAAAATTAAGACGACAGCCCTACTCAACATCATAACCCTCTTAACAATATACAGCCTTATATTTTTTTCTGTGAGATTCACTAGTTAAGACACTGACTACCAGTCTCAAATCTCATGCAGTTATGAATCTCATAAGGATAAGATAAAAGGGATACAGATTATTACTAGAATACGGAGGTACTGAATAATGAAAACTCTAAGACAACATGAGAGACACCAATATCTCGGTAAAACAATCTTAAGGCTAGGTGTAGATAGTGCCAAGAAGTCGGCTTGAAGCTATTCATTGGAATGTATGGTCTTCGTCAGTAAGTATCGCATATGTGTACATGAGCGTTGTGCGCAATGGGATTCTGGTTGCTACGACCCATTACACCCGGTGGTCACATTAATGCACCCAGGTTTAATCCTCCATCCCCAACCTTAAGATCAATCCCCTTAACTTGCATAACGTTTATTTCATCGATTCAATGCTCTCATACACTTTCACGTTCTTCAACAACATAAAACCTAGTTTCTACTTTTAACTACAGGAATCCCCTTTTCACCAACATCCCGCACTGCTGGAGTAAACCTTCCACCAGAACACCATGAATCGGTTCCTACAGGGTTGAGTACTTCTCTAAGTTACTTTAGGTTCCTCAAGTTTAAATTAGGCTAAGCGAAGATCATTATATGGTTGACATTAACAGGAAGTGCATTAAAGCCGGGTAACTGCATCATCCTTAGGGTCTAGACTTAGGTTGACCGTGCCACTTGGGCTAGTTCCGGCATTAGGCCCATTATAATCTGTTGGCGGCTTAGTGTCCTAAGCCAAACCCTACCAGGCCCCTCAATGTGGGCTAGCCATATGCCCTCCTCCCCGAAGAGCATTGTCCTTAAACCACCAACCCTCCTAACACCCACCCTCATACCATCCTCAAAGGCTAATACATGCCCAGCTTCAGCGTCAATAGCCTCCCCTGGACCCAGGTCTATGGTTAATGCATCACCGATGGCATGTATAAACACCCTACCTAAGCCCTTAAGGTGCGCCATGAGTAACCCCTCCCCACCAAGCCAACCAAAGCCCAACCCCATTAACTTAACGTCGTAATTAACGGTGGTCTCCATGGCCAGGAAACTCCTGTGCTCAACCATAACACCCCTTGAACCATCCAGGTCAATCTCAACCACCTTACCTGGGGCGAAGCCAGCCACGTTAGCCTCACCAGGTCCCTCAACCTCAAGCACGAAGAAGCTGGCCCCTGTTAAGGCCCTCTTAAGACCTGAAAGTAAGCCACCACCCGTGGTGGCCTTTAGGTTAACTGTGCTTGACTTCCATATTAGGTGCCCGCCTTCAACGTAAACCCTCTCTCCAGGGCCCATGTTTATGAGTAGGTGCTGTATGTCACTGCCCATTATCTTAAACTCAACCACATTAAACCTAATGTCCCTTAGTTTTAAAAGTATAACTTATTAATTTCATCTATTCATCTATAGAATCACGGGGGTTACTCTTTAAAGTCAGGTTAAGTTAGGGGTGCTATGCTTAGTGGTAAGCGGATTCTCATAGCCGGTGCTGGGCCGGGTACAGGCTCTGCCACGGCTTACTTGGCCTTGGTGAATGGCGCATCAGTGGCTGTCATAGCTAGGAATGAGGCTAGGCTTAATGCGCTTAAGGCAGAGTTATCCAGATACGGTAAGATAGAGGCGATTAGGGGTGACCTAAGCACGGCTAAGGGAGCAGTTTCGGTTTTCATGATTGTTTGTAGTGTACATGTTTATTGATGCCTAAGCCCTCTTAGGGCTGTTAGGTGTGCTGATGTTGTGTGTTTGTCTAGTCCGTATTTCTTCATTAGTTCGTCGTGTTCTGTTGAGTTTGTTGTACCTTTTGGATTCACGTAACCGAGCCTAATTGAGTATAGTGGTGCCTTCATGACTATTCTCTCGATGATTGAGCTCCTGAATACCGAGACTTTGTAATCGTAGTTTTCATGTTTCCTATCACCACCCCTAACCCACATTAGCCTCAGCCTACCGAGAACCTCCGGGTTCTCTAGGAATAGTGTTTTAACGCCGTTGTTGTAGGCGTAGTTAAGCATCTCATGAACTCTCATGCCGATTATGCTCCACGTACTGTGCTTGGAAAAACCACGTGCAGTCACCTCACTAAACCAGAATGTTTTGTGGTCAATGGGTTCACCGTCTTCATCAATGATTGCTAGGTTAAACCTATCAGCATTAACATCAACACCACCGACTAACCTACCATTGTTTCGCCTATGCTTAGCCATGTGTTCGTAGTAAGCATCCATCGGTATTGTTACTTGAACCTCACCGTGAACCCACAGTTGGTTATTCCTAGCGCCAACACCATTAATCACAACCCTACCCATGTACCCAACACGCTCTGTGAGGATTGCATCAAGTAATTCCTTGTAACTCCTCGGTATTGTGGGCTTTATAACAACCCTACCAATCACCCCATCGTACCTAACAGTAGTCACGTGAAACTCATGGTTAGGCTTTAGGGTAATGTTCCTACTTGGGTACTCCAACGCACTTTGTTGGAACATCAACCAGTCAGACAACTCAACGCTCCTAAAGTCAATGCCCAATTCCCTACAAGACTCGTAAACACCCATCACCAATGTCACGGCACCGTCAGCATACCTACGATTTGGGATAATTCCATAGGCAAACCTAACGGTTAAGTAATCAACAAGGGGATGTTACCCTGGACTCCCAAGACCCATAGTGGCAAGGCCCAGCAACCGTTGGGGAGCCACTGCGGTGAGGGGGCTCGGGGAGACCGTCGAGAAGGAGACGGTGGGGGATTTCATAAACCGCCGCCTCCAGAGAGACGGCTAATGAACAATGCAAGAGTTGGTAATTGACACAAATGTATTGATATTTTACGTGATTGAGGACTCAAAGGAGCATGCTAAGGCCGATAAGGCGTTGAATAGCCTCAGTAAATGGTACGTTCCCACCATTGTTATTTATGAGTTAGCGTGGTTCTTTAGATCAATTAACATACCAGCTGAGAAGGTTGCAGAAATAATTACTAGCATTGTTAAATATGGGAAGACCACAATTGTTTGCGAAGGTGATGCCATTGAATGGGCGCTACATACTATGTTAAGGATGAATTTAGGGCTTGGGAGCTTTAATGATATGGTTATCCTGGGTATCGCCCATAGGTTAGGTAAACCTCTGCTCACTTTCGATGAGAGACTAAGGAGGAGGGCAGGGAGACTTGGCATTAAGGTGCTTGATGTTTAGTTGTTAAGTAAATTAATAACTTTTTAATAACACAGTGGTAATGCCTAGTCATGCCCTTCGTGAGGGAGTCCATGTATAAGTTCATTAAGGATCCTGGGGATGTTAGGGTTGGTGAGGTGATTAGGAGGGGCTGGGTTAGAGGTGATGTGGGTATCCTCGGTGTCCCCTGGGATGGGGCAGTGGGCACTAGGCCGGGTTCCAGGTTGGCTCCAACCAGGGTTAGGTCATGGCTGTACACCTCACCCATGATACATGATGGGTTGAGTATTGTTGACCTTGGTGATGTTGATGTGGTTGTCGGTGATCATAGGGAGACTTGGCGTAGGGTTGAGGAGACTGTGGCCGAGGCCCTGGGCCTGGTTAGGGAGCTTCTTGTTATTGGTGGTGACAGTACCACCTCATACGCTGCCTTTAGGGGCTTGAGGAGGACTGTTAACGGTGGGTTAGCCTACATACTACTTGACGCGCACCCAGACGTTAGGGTGGTTAGTGAGGGCTTGACGAGTGGGCAGGTGGTTAGGTGGATTAGGGAGGTTGACCCAGGGGTGTTCATAGCCATCGTGGGTGTTAGGCCGCATTCAAATGCACCATACCTACTTGATGAAGCTAAGAAGCTGGGTATTCAAGTATACACAATGGACTACATTGATTTGCATGGAGTGGAGAACGTGATCAATGAGTTGGTGGAGGGTGCCAGGGATAGGGTCACTCACGTTAGCGTTAACCTGGATGCCGTTGACCCAGCCTTCGCCCCAGGCGTCAACAGCCCATCCCCAGGTGGATTCACGTCCAGGGAGGTGATTAGGCTGATCCGTGAAATGACTAAGAGGCTTAGGCCAAGGATCTTCGATGTTGTTGAGGTAACGCCACCCTTCGACATCAACGACATGACAAGCATGCTGGCGTCAGCACTACTGCTAAGCGCAATGTGGCATGGTTAAATAATCTACAATCTCATCCTTAATCTTGTCCCTCACCTTCTCCACATCTCAACTTAAAACATCATGTACGTGAATGCCCTCTCTCACCAGCATCCTCATACCGACCTTCTCTAAGACTCTTAAAGACCTCACATACCCTTAATGTAGGTTACGGTATTAGCATTGATGCGCTATACTCATTGAAGGATATGTTCAAGGATATCCACTCTTAAGCGCGTACAGCCAATTAACGTTGTTGAATGGTATGGTTAAGGTTGCTGAGCGGCTCATGGCAACATAGGCAAAATGTCATTTGGCGTTAGCGTAAACATCGATGAAAGTACCCATGGTTTTATGCTAGTGCTGTTGACTAAGTAAACCTTAACCAAAAGACCAGGAGTCATACTAGGCAATGGCCAAGATGCATAGTGATTAACCTTACTAGGAAAATCAACATGACTAGTAAACAATAAACAATATTGCCACAGTTAATTAATTCCCTTACCCTGTAAATGATCATTAAAACTTCATTAACTCAACTAGGTGTTAAAGTGGATATAAACACTGGTTGGCTGTGGGTGGGTATTTAAGCTGGGTAGTTAGGATTTAGAGAAGATGACTGAGCGCGATAAGTGGCTCATGCAGGCGGTTAGGGACCTGGAGACGGCTAGGAATTCCCTGAACTCAGGTGATTACTACGCCAGTGCATTTTGGGCTCAGCAGGCCGTCGAGAAGGCATTAAAAGCATTACTATTATCCTGGGGTAGGTCGTACAGGGGGCATGATCTGGTGGAGATGGGTTACCTGGTTAGGGATGAACTTGGCCTTGATGTATCGCCAATAATTGATGATTTAAGGGCATTAACAGCGCATTACACTACAAGTAGGTATCCTGATGCAGCCAATGCAGTACCGTACGAAATCTACACTAGGGCTGATGCCGAGGAGGCCCTTGAGAGGGCTAGTAGGGTGATTGAATGGGTAAGGCGAAATCTGCGTTAGAGAGCCAGGTGAGGATGCTGAGGAGGGCTTTAGAATTCGTAGGTAAGGTTAAGAGCAGGATTAACTTAATTGATGTGTACGTGGTTGGTTCAAGGGCTAGGGGTGATTACAGGGACGATAGCGATATAGACATCGTAATCATAAGCAATGACGTAGAGGGGCTAAACCACCTAAGGAGGAGGGAGCTACTGACAGACCTCCTCGAACCAGGCATCGAGTTCTTCATATACACAGAGAGGGAGTGGAACGAAGCACCAACAACCTGGATCAAACAGCTAAAGAAAGAGGCGAGGAGGCTAGACGACCTACTTACTGAATACGGCATACATTAATCTAGGTGTTTTGTGTACTTCTTAACCATTGTTTTACTGATCAACCCATGGCAAAATTTTGCCCTGATCAACCCCGAATAAAGCATTGATACTTCATTCATCCGCATTGATCACGCTGAATTTTAATTACAGTATTTGGCAGGAAGTTCTTTAGGGCGGGGTTGGCATGCTTGGTGTGGGTGAGGTGTTTAAGGTTGGTGTTGCCCAGGTCAGGAGGTTTAGTGGCTATGTTGAGGGCATTGATTGGTTGAGGGGTTTGGTTAGGGGTTTGTCTGTTGACTTGGTTGTTCTCCCTGAGAATTGGGTGGGTACTAGGGTTTTGAGTCGTGTGGAGTTTGACGAGTATATCGGCTTACTTAGGGAGGTATCTAGTGAGGTTAGTGCCCTAATTATTGGTGGTAGTGTGTATGTTGATTTTGGCAATAGGGTAGTCAGTGCGTGCCCGATTGTTGGTGGTGATGGTTTGGTTAATTACTCGGAGAAGATAATGCCATCTAAGGCCACTCACGAAAGGGGGCGAGTAGGTAATGGTAAAAGACTTGGGGTTGTCGAACTTGGTGGTTGGAGGGTTGGGTGCGTGATATGCGTTGACGCTATGTACCCAGAGATTACTAGGGCCCTTGCGTTGAATTACGTAGACATCATAGCGAACCCAGGCAGTATAAGTGTTGATAGGGTACAGCTGTGGAGGAGCCTCGGCCTGGTTAGGGCGTTTGAGAACTCAGCCTATTTCATAGCGTCCCTAGGGACTGGGTATAAGTACCCAGACGGTCGCGACGTCCTCGGCGGCAGCTTTATTGCGTCACCTAATGGTGAATACATACTCACCGTAGACCTGGGTGTTGAGGGGTTATTCAACGCGGCCTTGAATCGCCAGGATATTGACTATGCAAGGGCCAGGAGGGGTTACCTGGATGATTTAGCGAGTAATTACTTCAGGAATGTTAGGGTCATAGTGACTAAATATGAATAATAACAATGTTATTATTCACTCCTTAACGTAGTTGATTGTATCGAGAACCTCCTCAGGCGTCACATTAATCTTGCCTGATTTAACCATGGCCTTTATCACCCAGTAATATGCCGGGATTTGGTAGGCGAAGTACTTGCCGATCCAGGGCTCACTGGGCATCTCGGACAAGGCCTCAAGTCCAGGTAGCCCTAGGTAGATCATGGTGTTCTCCCTAAGGAGGTTGAAGAACCCCTCCACTGCGTCGGGTTGACCGGTGAATTCGCCGAGACCGTAACTACTGGCCGCGGCTTTTCCCTTCTCGATCAATCTTGCTAGCACATCATTGATACCGCTAAGCCCCTGTTCCTCCTGGTATGTCCTAAACGTGTCTATGACCCTCATTATAGCCTGCCTCTCAATCCATCGCCTATAGTCCCAACCATACCCTACCAGGGTTTCGAACTCCCTCATATTACCGCCAAACAGGTTCCATAATAACTCAGAATTCACGTCCTTGGCCCCTGTCAATTCGGCGACCTCGTTAATAACCTCCACGAATGCTTGCCTAGGCAGGTTCCAGAGGAGGTAAACCCTCATTCCACCCTTACCACCTAACCTCCTTACCACGTTCACAGCCGCCTGATCACTGACTGTGAATAAGGCCTTCACCCAAACGTCGTGCTCCCTTATTATGTCTGGAATCTTGTTTGCCACTGCCTCAAGCATTTCGTATCCTCCGTACTTCCTCAAAAACCTGTCTATATCGTCATAAATAACGATAACCCTCTTATCCCTAAGGCTATGGTTCCTTAACGCCCTAGCAAGTACTGTGACTGGCTTTATTAATTTGATACCTAGGGTGATGGAGTCCATACTAACATTAACGTTGGCTGCATCCTCCAGTTCACGTATCACATCAATACCTAAACCTGGTACCCTTACCTGGGTCTCCCCTATGGTCTCCTCCTCAAAGGTGTAACGCACAAACACGAGGTCATTAAAGCCCTCAACCTCCTTCACCTCTTCCTCGAGAACCTTTGCAAGTGTTGACTTACCTGCACCACGTGGCCCGTAAATAAGCGAGACTCCGCGATACTTTATCACATTGGTGAAAAACCCCTCAATTTCGCGATTTCTATCCCTGAAGTGAATCATGAGCCCTATGGCCTCCAGCGGCACCTTGACCTTGTGAATGCTCTCAATGAGTTTATTAATATTATACATTGTGATGTAATAAGCTGTGACGAGGCATTTAAGATTTTTCTTAGATGGTTATGGTGGATTTGCGATGGTTGGGGTTAAGTAATTGCCTTAGCCACTTCAGGGTTGACTAAGCCCTTCTTAGATAGGATCCTTAACAATTGCCTAAAAGCCGTTAGTCTCTGGATGTTGTTTGCACCTTCGTAGATCTCCGTTATCTTAACATCCCTAAGGAACCTCTCTATCCCTGTTTCATGGATTACGCCAATTCCCCCGTGTACATCTATGGCCTTTGATACCACCCTCTCCGCAACCTCGGTGGAGTAGAACTTAGCCAGACTGGCCACGTACTTAAACTCCTCCCTACCCTGATCAGCCAGGTAAGCAGCTAGGTACGTCAAATACCTGGCTGTGATTAAGTCAGCCATCATTTCAACCAGGGTGAATTGAATTGCCTCGAAGTTGGCTATGTACTGCCCGAAGGCAGTCCTTTGGAGTGAGTACTGGAAGGCCCTTTCAAAGGCCGCCTGGGCCATGCCGAGGGCCTGGGCTGCTATGCCAACCCTAGTCCTGTCGTAGGTCTCCATGGCCACCACGAAGCCCATGTTCAATTCACCCACCCTATTCTCATCAGGGACCTCAACGTTGTCCAGAATAACCTCCATTGCGTGACTGCCCCTAAGCCCCCTCTTCTCGAATCTTGCCCCAATCTTTAACCCGGGTGTATCCCTCTCAACTATGAAGGCTGTTAACCCGTACCATCGCCTACCCGCAGGTGGTTCCGCTGTCCTGGCGAAGACAATCATGTATTTGGCAATGTCGGCATTGCTTATGAGTATCTTCCTACCACTGATGATCCACCTATCACCCCTCTTAACGGCCCTAGTCTGTATACCGGCCACATCAGAGCCGCAGCATGGCTCAGTCATGACATGCGCCCCAAAGGCCTCACCCTTAGCTATGGGTGGTAGGTACCTCCTCCTCTGCTCATCCGTGCCGAAGAGCATTACCGGTATTGAGAAGGCATCGTTGGTAGTCCTAATGACGGCTATGGATGGTGCCACTTTGCCGAGCTCCTCCATGAGTATCACCGTTGAAACCACATCACCACCCTGCCCACCATAAGCCTCCGGGATCCCAATCCCCCAAAGCCCCTGCTCACCAATCCTCCTCAGTAGGTCCATGGGCACCTCATCCCTATCGTCAATCTCAAGAGCGTGTGGTGCAACCTCCCTCTCAAGGAACTCCCTGATCACCCTCCTAAGTATTTCATGCTCAGGCTTGAATATCAATTGGTAATCCTGCAGGCTATCCAACGGGAACACCATGCATAACCCCACTGTACATGCAATGAACTTCCTTTTAAATTTTAAACAAGTAGTCATAGAAATACTCAGGTAATTAGCATTGGTACAATAAGGTAATGTCATTAGGTATTTTTAGGATTATGAAGACTAAACATATTAAGTCCATTAACTAGAGACCCGCTAACTATACTTAAGGTGGATTACAGGAATCCCTAACTAACCTACCCAACTCATCCCTCAGACACCAAAGACCCTCACCAGCACTTATTATTACAATACCCAATGCAGTTAAGGCTTTATCGCTAAGTAATACGTACTCCACTGCATCAGATACTATGGGTGTTAACTTCACGGGCATTACACTTCTATCATTAACCATGACCTTAACTTCAACATAATCCCTTAACCTATATATTGGTGCCACGCCAGATGCTGTCCTCACAGCGTATATGTCGGCATTTTTAGGTGGCCATAATTCAAGGCGTTTAGCCAGATCCATGGGTAGCATTATATCTGCACCAAGTCCCTCAAAGCCTGTGTTCGCCATGGCGCAGGTAACTGCTTCATTGCTTCCACTCCTTATCCTTATTTTTAACCAAACCGTCATTTTGCAAACCCCTATTTATTTGCCTCATGTACTCCTCATAAGTTCCTAGGTATGCTATGTATTTTATGTACCCCACGAAGCCCTTAACCTCCAGTTTCGGTAACTCCCTTTCCCCACTCATTTGCCGGTTCAAAAATATGTACTGTTACTTAACTTATAAACCTGTTGCCCTCTACCTTCACCCCACTACGTATTGAAGGGGGTTCTGTAGTTCCTCTTCCTCTCCACATACTCCTGCAGATCCCTCTTAACCCTGTCGTACGTGAACCTGCTAATCCTACCCTCCTTATACGCCTCCTCAATAACCCTCGCACTCTTCTCCTCAAGCCTATCAATTATCGGTATCCTAATGCCCTTCTCCCTAGCCACCATTAGGGACTTGGGGTAACCGGCGTGGGCGTGCCTAACAACACCACTACCTGGATCCACCGTAAACACCCTAAGCGCCTTCTCCTCAGCCAACTCCGTGCCATCGACAACCATGCCGAAGCCGGCGTGTATTGCATACCCAATGCCCACGCCACCACCGTGGTGGAAGCAGGTCCAGGTTGCCCCAGCCGCCGTGTTCAGTGCGTAGTTGAGTATTGGCCAGTCGCCCACTGCATCTGAGCCGTCCAGCATGCCCTCAGTCTCCCTGAATGGTGAGGCCACTGAGCCGCTGTCCAGGTGATCCCTGCCAAACCATATTGGCCCACTTAAGTCACCCCTCCTAACCATTTCACTAACCACCTTGCCGAACAAGGCCCTCTCACCATAACCCAGGTAAACAACCCTAGCCGACAACCCCTGGAATTTGACATACTGGTGGGCATTCTTAATCCACCTAACCAACCTGGCGTTCCTCTCGAACAGCGTCAGCAGGACTTCGTCAAGCCTGTATATGTCGTTGGGATCCCCAACTAGGCTGGTCCACCTGAATGGCCCACGCCCCTCCTCGAACAGCGGCCTCATGTACTCCATCTGCCCAGGTATCTTGAAGGCATCCTCCACGCCGGCATCATAGGCCTGCTTCCTTAGGTTATTCCCGTACTCAAAGGTCACTGCACCACGCCTCTGAAGCTCAAGCATTAACTGGATGTGCTTCTTCATACTCTCCTTGGCCATGGCCATATACTTATCTGGGTCACTCCTCCTCAACTGCTCAGCCTGCTCCACTGTTAACCCCTGGGGCACGTAGGACAATGGATCATGGGCTGGGGTTTGGTCAGTGAGAACGTCCGGCACTATGTTATCCCTAACCAGCCTCTCCAGCAGATCCACAGCATTAGCCAGCACGCCAATGCTTGTGGCTTGCCTCCTCTCCTTGGCGTCGAGGGCCATGTCAATGGCCTTATCAATGCTGTCAGTCCAAGTGTCCAGGTAACCGGTGTCAATCATCCTCTGTATCATCCTCCTATCAACATCCGCAATCAGGGCAACCCCACCAAGCATCTTAATGGCCAGGGGCTGGGCACCACCCATGTTGCCGAGCCCAGCGCTGACGACCAACCTACCCTCCAGGGAACCATTGAAGTGTCTATCAGCAGCCGCCCCAATGGTCTCGTAGGTGCCTTGGAGAATGCCCTGGGTCCCAATATAGGCCCAGCAGCCAGCAGTCATTTGGTGGAAGCTTATTAGGCCCTTGGCCTCAAGCTCCCAGAAAACCCTCCAGTCAGCCCACTTGGGCACAAGCATAGCATTACTCATTAATACCCTTGGCGTATGTTTACTAAGTCTCCAAATGGCCACAGGCTCGCCGCTCTGTATAATTAATGTATCCTCACTATCCATTGTTAATAAGGCATCGACAATAGCCTCGAAGTCATCCCAGTTGCGGGCGGCCTTACCTGTACCACCATACACTATCAGGTTCTTCGGGTCCTTAGCCACCATGGGGTCCAGGACATGGAAAAGCATCCTAAGGGGCCCCTCCAACTGCCAATCCCTACTATGGACATGGAGCTCAGGGCCCTTAATGGCCTTAACAGTCCTCGTCTCAGGGTCATAGTAGCCCGCCGATATTAACTCCTCAATGGGCCTACCCCTATACCTCTGTGGAACAGACATGCGGCACTAGCTAGCACTTGGTTAAAAAGCATTACCATATATCACATTTTATTTATAAATTAAGCAGATGCTTAACCGCTTAACGGCATATATTTATAAAACGGTAAAACTTATAAATAATTCATGTGAAACTATATAGTGGGTAATGAAACTGAGGTTGTGGGCGTGTTCAACTGGCGCAATGTGATAGGTTCAATGCTCGGCTGGGGTATGGATGCATATGACTTTGTAGCCTACGACTTCACGGCCCCCATAATTAAGGACATATTCTTCGCCCAACTCGGTTCATTGGGGTCTATGCTGGCTACGTTAGCGGCCTTCAGCTTATCACTGGTGGTTAGGCCAATTGGCGGCATATACTTCGGTAATTTATCTGATAAAATAGGTAGGCGTTATGTACTTTACATAACAATGCTTGTCTGGGCTGTTTCGGTTTTTATGTTTATTTGCGTTTTTATTAATGCCTAAGCCCTCTCAGGGCTGTTAGGTATGCTGATGCCGTGTGCCTGTCCAGTCCATGTTTCTTCATTAATTCATCGTGCTCCGTTGAGTTCGTTGTCCCTCTTGGGTTTACGTAACCAGCCCTAATTGAGTATAGTGGTGCCTTCAATGCTATCTTCTCTATGATTGTGCTTCTGAATACCGAGACTTTATAGTTATAGTTCTCATGTCTCCTATCACCGTTCCTAACCCACATTAGCCTCAGCCTACCAAGAATCTCCGGGTTCTCTAGGAACAGTGTTTTAACGCCGTGGTGGTAGGCGTAATCAAGCATCTCATGAACCCTCATACCAATAATGCTCCACGCCTTATACCTAGGGAAGCCTCGTGCAGTCACTTCACTGAACCAGAATGTTTCGTGGTCAATGAGTTCACCCCTCTCATCAATAATCGCCAAATTAACCCTATCAGCATTAACGTCAACACCGCCGAATAGCCTACCACTATTACGCCTATGCTTAGCCATGTGTTCGTAGTAAATATTCAGCGGTACTGTTATGTGAATTTCACCGTGAACCCATAATTGATTGCTCCTAGCACCATAGTCCTTAACTATAACCCTACCCATGTACTCAACACGCCCAGTTAGGATTGCATCGAGTAATGCCTTGTATGTCTTGGGTATTGTGGGTTTGAGGACAACCCTACCAGTTGCCCCGTTATACCTAACCGTAGTCACGTGGAACTCATAATTGGACTTTAGGGTAATGCTCCTACTCGGGTACTCAAGCTCACTCTGCTGGAACATCAACCAATCACCCAACTCAACGCTTTCGAAATCAACACCCAATTCCCTACAAGACTCGTAAATGCTCATTACGAGGATTGCAACACCGTCGGCATACCTACGATTCGGGATGATTTCATAAGCGATTTGTCTGAAAATGTTCTTCCAACCAATCCTAGTACCAGGAAGGAGCCCTCGTTGAGATGAAGATAACACCCTATACGTAGCTACTTTAAACAACCACGCCGTTGACAGCAACTCCCCAGCCACATCCCCATCAACATTAAACGACAACTTAATGGTTAAGTAATCCACGAAGGGATATCCCTCAAAAAATTTATAAACCTAACCCCAACACCCTCACTAGTTACCCTGGGTTTCCGAGACCCGCAGTGGCAAGGAACCCCTGGCGACAGGGCGGGAGCTACTGCGGTGAGGGGGCCCAGGGAGACCGCCGAGAAGCAGCCGGTGGCAAAACCACCGACTGCGGAGAGACGGCTGGCATATCAAGCTTCCTAATGGGTTTCCTACCAACCTACGCACAGGCCGGGTTAGCGGCTATAGTACTACTACTCCTGCTGAGGTTTGCAGTGGGCTTCTTCCTGGGTGGTGAGTACTCGTCGAGCGGTGTCATGAGCGTGGAGAGCGTGACAAAGTGGAGAGGGTTAGCCAGTGGCATTATGCAGGCTGGGTTCGACATAGGGATATTCGGCGTCACCTTCACGTACACGGTGGTTGCCACTTACCTACCTAATGCCATGTACACAATTGGCTGGAGGATCGTCTTCTGGAGTGGCATAGTGACCACAATACTTGCCTTCGTGTTCAGGAGGAGATTCCTCACGGAGTCCCCTGAGTGGGAGGCTTCAGAGAAGGTTAAGAGCCCATATAGGGTCTTGTTTGCAAGGTATTGGCTACCGATGTTAACTATACTGTTGGCCACAATGGGATTCCTGTACGAGTACTACGTAATGCTTGAACTATCCCCATTCGTACTGCAGAATATCCTAGGCTACTCAGCAGCCCTAGCAGGCCTAATACTAACAGTCCTATCAGCCAGTGACACCACATGACAAGTCTTGCCTTTTATGGTGGTGCTTGTTGTTTCTTGGTTTGTTTGAAGTTTTGGCTTATTGGCCGGTATTTTTGTTTCTGGTTATCCTTTAATTTGCCTTGTTTGTCTGCTTTTCCTGGTGCTTGGGTTGGTGCCTCCGGGAGGGGGTTGGGCTTTTTGGATGAGTTGGTGGGTCGATTACCCACTATTTTCGCCAGCCCAGGCACTCTTTCCTTCTCCACCCCTAAACAGAAGAATGGAAACGTACATACTGTTAGGCTTAGGCTACTGCCTAGTGGCTCTCAGGGGAGGAGGCTGAGGAAGCTAGCTGATGCTACTGCCAAATTATGGAATGAACTGAATTATGTTAGGCTTGTGCAGTTTAGGGCATCGGGCAAAATAGACTTCAAAGGGACAGGGCACGAGTACTACCACAAATATAAGAGTGCGTTGGGTGTTAATGCCGGTCAAGTCATTAACCTGAATAATTGGGCTTGGGATTCATTCTTTAAGTTGTTTAGGCTTTACAGGCAAGGCAAGTTACCTAAATTCATGGGTAAGCCTTCACCACCAGGCTTCTGGAAGGACAGGCTGCTAGGTAAGAGGAGGTTAATCATTTTAGTGAGGAACGACAGATACTACCTTGAACAAGTGAATGGTGGCGAGGGTTACTTGGTCCTAAAGGATTGGGGTTTGAGGATAAAGTACGCTGGGAGGATAAAGTGGGCTGGCAAGCAAGGTATGCTTGTAATCAAGCTTGAGGATGGTAGGTGGTTCGCATACGTACCAATAAGCATCGGTGAGAAGCCAGCGAAGAGCAATCCAAAGGGTTACGTTAAGGGTATCCACGAGAAGGTGCAGATAAACAAGCCTAGGGGTGGCAGTAAGGCTTTCATAGACATTGGTTTGAATAACCTATTCGCAGTGGCGTTTAGCCACACCGATACTGCAATACTCATAAAGGGTTCGAGTATTAAGGCTGAGTATTACTACTGGAAGAGGGAAATCGAGACGTATCAGGCGATTAGGGATTGGTTGAGGAATCGTGGCTTCAATGCATGGAGGAGGTACCACATGTTTTACCTTCACGCTGAATACAAGCAGCATGAAAGGCTTAGGCACTACTACAGGACTGCAATCAGATTCCTTGCGAGGACGATGCATGGAATGGGAGTCAACGAGGTGTTCGTTGGCTACCCGTATCTAGTCAGCCAGGATGATGGTAATGAGTATAATGTGAACATTTGGTGGTTTAATAAAATCATTAATTGGCTTAAGGATGTTCTTGAGGAGTATGGGGTTAAACTGCATGCTGTTAATGAGCATGGGACTAGTAGGCAATGCTCAATATGCAGCATGAAGCATGAAAACGGTAGAGTCAAGAGAGGACTATACGTATGCGAATTAACCGGGATTAAAATCAATGCTGACTTAAACGCAGCAAGGAATATCGCAAAAAGAGCCGGTTACGAAGTACCTATGCCAAGGAGAATACTCAGCTACATGGTCACCACCAACGGTGTGAAACCAATAACCCCCAAAGAGAGGGAAACAACCAAGACCCCCACAGTGAAAAACCCACCCAAAAAGGCGAGGAGGGGGTCATGCGATTGGTAGTGTGTTTGGTGGTGTTTTGGTGGATTGGTTGAGGAGCTCTAGGAATGCGCTACTCACGGTTTCAATAATACTACTGGCCTTAATATACCCAACCATGTACTGGATCCTAATCGGCGGCAATGGTTGGGCAGTCCTGCTATGGGACTTCCTAGCCGTACTGCCAGTTGGAGTCATGCAGGTCTACATAAGGGACCTACTACCTGCGAGTGTTAGGTCCACGGAGGCTGGGTTAGGTTATAACGGTGGGACTTGGTTAGCAGCCTGGGCCGCCATAATAGCCACCTTAATGGCTGGGGCGGCTACAAAGCCTCAACCATGGTTACCGTCAATAACTATAAATACGGCAATAGGAGCAATACTGATGATTATTAGCTTTGCATTATCTACAATAGCCGCTAAGCAATCCAAGGACCAATAACGGCGCATTTTTCAAGGTCACATTAAATTCAAAAACATCGATAGTTTTTCAAGTATGGGGAAGCAGCCCTATTCCCTGGCACCACTAGGAAAATGAGAATTTCATCATTAACTAGGATACTAACGGGAGGAAAGAAAACGGACATTTCTCAGCACTTAAACACCCCCGTGAACTGGGTGGTAAAACTTAATTTAACGAAACCTAAGTAAGGTCCATGAGTTGGACTCTCAGTAGTGGCCCTGGTACCCCTGTGGATGCGCTTAAGTCCCCCAGGTTCTCGCAGCTGATCACGTTTGCGAGGTTACCGTTTATCAGGGATTTAAGGAGCGGTAATGTATTAGGCGCCTTCATTGGTGTACCATTTGATGGGGGTGCAACATTCTACACCGGTGCCAGGCTTGGCCCACAATTCATTAGGGCTGAGTCTAGGTTGCTGAGGCCCTATAACATGGACCTGGATGTTTATCCATTCAAGGTACTTAGGGCTGTGGATTACGGGGATGTTGATGTTGTGCCAACCAGCATCATTAAAACCCTCGACAGGATTGAGGAAGTGGTTAGAGGTGTTGTTGAGCAGGGTGCAACCCCATTCATAGCTGGTGGGGACCATAGTATAACCCTTGGCATCTTGAGGGCTATTGGAAAGAGAATTAAGCCACTTGTGCTTCACTTCGACAGCCACTTTGACTATTGGGATGAGTACTGGGGGGAGAAGTATACCCACGGTACCTGGGTTAGGAGGTCCATTGAGGAAGGTTTGATCAGTGGTATTGTGCAGGTTGGCATTAGGGGCCCTCAATACGATAAGTCTGACCTTGACTATGCAAAGGAATCCCCAGTGCCAATTAAGGTCATAACCATGAGCGAGATTAGCGAGAGGGGTATTAGCTGGTTGATTAATGAGTTGAGGGGGTTGTTAAGTGGCGAAGTCTACGTAACCTTTGATATAGACTCCGTTGACCCAGCATACGCGCCTGGAACCGGAACCAGGGAGGCTGGTGGATTCACGAGTAGGGAAGCTTTGACTGTGATTAGATCACTAGCATCAATGAACTTTAGGTTAATCGGCTTTGACCTAGTTGAGGTCTCACCACCACTTGACCCAACAGGGGTTACCAGCCTACTAGCGGCTAATATAATATACCAGGCGATGTCTGTGAAGGCCAAGCAGTTGGTGAATGAGGGCTTAGGTCAACGGTGACCATGATTCAAGAAACAACCCAGGGATGTACACCTATCTTACCGTCTCTCTGGAGGTGGCAGAGGTTTGTTGTCTCCACTGGCTGCTTCTCGGCGGTCTCCCTAGCCCGCTCACCGCAGTGGCTCCCCACTAGTTGCCTAGGGTTCCCAGCCTCTGCGGATCGGAAACCTAGGGTCACTGATAAGAGCGTTGAGGTTAAGTTTTTGAATTTAACAGAGGATTTAGGCATTAAATGAAAATAAGTGTTACAAGTGATTAAGAAGACCGAAATAGCCCATAGACCCCTTAATAACCTCCTCAAATATCCTTAAACCATCATCCAAGTGCCTCCTCGTTAAAACGAGTGGTGCCATAAACCTAAGCACATTACCGAAGTGCCCGCACGTATGCATTAATACGCCGTTCTCAAATAGCATCCTCCTAACATAACCAGCAAGCTTTGCACCAGGGTCCTTGGTTGACTTATCCCTGACAAGCTCAACACCTATCATGAAGCCTAGGCCCCTGACGTTACCAATCACCGGGTACCTGTCTGCCATGTCCTCGAAGGTCCTCCTCGCGTATTCACCCAACTGAAGTGTCCTATCCAGTAGGTTCCTCGACTGTATGTACTCGATGGTTGCTGCTCCAGCGGCGAGGGCAAGTGGATTAGCCCTATAGGTGCCTAGGTGAAACATCTCCGGCAGTTTCTCGTCGTAGTCAGCCCTATAGGCCACCACTGACATGGGTATTCCGCCACCGATTGCCTTTGACATGCACATGATGTCTGGCGTAACCCCAAAGTGCTCCACTGCCCACCACTTACCGGTTCTACCAACGCCGGTCTGAACCTCATCCACAATTAACAGTACGCCATGTCTATCGGCGATATCCCTAAGGCCCTTGAGGAAGCCCCTTGGTGGAACTATGTAACCACCCTCACCCTGCACAGGCTCAACGATTATAGCACCCACCTGGCCAATGCCTGAGTATGGGTCACTGAGCAGGTGCTCAATGTAATTAAGGATGGCATTACCACAGTCCTCGGCATCCTTAGCTGGTAACGGACACCTGTACGGGTATGGGTATGGGACCCTGGCAATATTAACCATAGGCACACCGGCGTAGACCTGCAACTCAGTCTTAGCCGTAGCCGTAACAATACCCTGGTGGATTCCATGATACGCCCCCTCAAAGGCCATGATCACCGGCTTTCCACTAACCCACCTGGCTAGGGCCACGGCGGTCTCGCAGGCATCAGCCCCAGTAACCCCAAAGATGACCTTAGCCCTACCCTTAAGCCCCTCAGGCAGTATTGAGTGGAGGTTCCTTAGGAACCTAACCCTAACCTCACTGGGTACCTCACTCATCCAATGCCAATACCGGCCCAGCTGCTCCAAGACTGATTGCACCACATACGGGTTATTGTGGCCTACGTTTAAAACCGCTATACCAGCAACCCAATCAATGTAGTAGTTGCCATCAACGTCCCTGATAGTTGCACCACGGGCAGAATCGATTGCGAACCTAAAGGCTTTAGGGTAAACAACACTACTGGTCTCAAATTCCCCCTGGGCATTTAACAATTCCAGGGATTTAGGGCCAGGGGGTTTAACAATGATCCTGGGGGCCTCAGGGAAACTCAAACCCTCAAGCTCTTCCTCAACGCTGATAGCCATGCTTAACTTAATCTACTTAGTGGTTATTAAACATACCTCCCTCTATTTATCTCTGCAACAATAGGTGGATGCGTTACGCATCTAGTAATTCAACTACCAAGTATCTAGGGATATGTTTAAATTTGCCTTAAGCCTAGCATAGTCGACAATGAGCGTAGCTAACTTGGTCATGTACATAGCCACTGGAGTTGCCTTAACCTTCGCCGGTGGCTTGTTCTTCACCAATGCGCTTGAGTACCTTGGGGGGAGGTTAAGGTTAGGTGAGTCCTTCGTGGGTGCCGTGTTGTCGCCCATATTCACCTCAATGCCCGAGTTGATAATATTCATCATAGCCCTCTACCTCTATGGTGGTGAGACTGGGCAGGACATAGGCATTGGCACTGTTATGGGTGAACCATTCATGATATCGACAATGGTGTTTCCGGTGATATTCCTCTTCGCCGTTATAGGTAGGTTAACCGGGACTAGGGATGACCTTTTGCTTGAGGTTAACAGGGAGTTGATCATACCGTACCTAATCTTCACGGCGCTATTCCCAACGATACTGCTACCTGCCTTAATAGGTAACGTAATGGTTAGGTGGGTTGTGGCACTACTCCTCATATCAACCTACCTAGTCTACGTTAAGTTGATGCACTCTTCACAGGGATTAGTAATTGAAGCCTACGAGGAGCCGTACCTAGGTGTCGCCACTGGTTGGCTTAATAGGGGTATTGAATTATCAGTGGTTCAACTCATCCTAGGCATAGTAATATTAATCTATGGTTCAAGACTCATGGTTCACGGCATAGGTGAGGCATCAAGGGCGTTCTCAATTGACGCCATAGCGTTATCAATACTAATCATACCCATTGCCACAGTCCTGCCTGAATCAATAACGGCAATAATATGGGTGCTTAAGAACAGGGATACCATGGCCGTGGCGGCGCTGGTTGGGGAGAAGGTACTGTACTCAACGTTGTACCCAGCCATGGGCCTACTGCTAACCCACTGGAGACTAACCGTAGGCGCCTTAGCCAGCGTAGCCATTGTTGAGGCTATTTCAGTAATCATAATCTACCACATAGTCAAGAGGAGACTAACCCCTGATGTAGCTATCCTTGGGTTAGCTGGCTATTTGGCTTATGTGCTTCTGGTTGTGCTTAGTCATACTTAATAGTGAAGCCCACGGTGTCCAATTCACCACTGTACTCGCTCACCTCAACATCCTCAACAACAGCCGCAGGCGGCCCCCTCCTGGCCAGTTCAATGAGTTCATTAACCCTATCCCTAGGCCCCTCCACTACTATCTCAACGCTCTCACCGTCGGGTAGATTCCTCACGTAGCCCCTTAGGCCAAGCCTGGAGGCATGCCGCCTAATGAAGAATCTGAACCCAACCCCCTGCACAACACCCCTCACTAGAATCCTCAGCCTCACTGCGTCGGAGGTGCCGTGCATTAATTAACCAAGTTGCACATACCCCTTTTAAGCAGTGCGCGAAGGTGTTAAAAGGCTGCCGACGATCTATAACCTGTGATGGTTGAGGTTGTTAATGAGGTTAATGGGAGGAGGGTTAGGGTTAACGCTGTGGTTAATGGTTCAATGCACACGGTCCTACCCAGGGGTATCGCTGTTGAGCTTGGGTTAGGCACCGTCGGCGTTGCCGATGTGGGTACCTGCTGCTCCATTGCTAAGGTAAATTACGGTTACGCATCCCTAGCCGTTAACGGTAGGTTAATACACACCAGGGTCCTAATAACCGACGACGTGGATAAAGTGGTTATTGGGATTATTGACCTTGAGAAGCTTTTAAGTGATGTAGGTATTGAATGAGCCACTACTGCTGCCCCTCCTTACCGCTCCCCTGACTCTTGGACTCCTCCTCAAGCTTCTGCAACTCCTGCTGTATCTCCTTCTCAATCTCCTCAATGGGCTTCGGTGGTGGTGTGGTTGCCAGTGCATACCCAACCCAGGCCAGTATGCCGAACACCGCGGCCACGGCAACGAAGCCGGTTAACTGGAGGACTATGCGCCACCATGGGGTTGCGAAGACCAGCCAACCATACGCCACTATAACCACCACCCCAACCACCATTAGAGCAACGCCCACTGCAGTATCCCTACGCATTAGCCAACTATGCGGCAGTGCTTATTAAGTATTACTGTACCCTTAACGTTAATTAAACCATACCGCCCAGCCACTGCTGATAGGCATGGTCACGTTGAGGTTCATGACCGGGAATAGGAATAAGGTTAGGGAGGCTGAACTAGCCCTATCCCAATACGGCATAGGCATTGTGATGGAGACTGGCCTAAGGAAGGTTGAGATTCAGAGTGATAGCCTTGAGGAGATAGTCACCTACGCCCTTAGGTTAAACTGCGTGGACTGGCTTGTGGTGGAGGATGATGGCTTGTTCATAGATTCCCTAAAGGGCTTCCCAGGCCCATACTCCGAGTACGTCTACAGGACAATTGGGTTGAGGGGTGTGCTTAAGCTGATGCAGGGCGTGGTTAACAGGGGGGCTTACTTCAAGTCTGTGGTGGGACTGTGCCTGGGAGGTGAGGTTAAGTTATTTACAGGTGTTGTTAGGGGTGTGTTGAGTGAGGAGCCTAGGGGGAGTGGGGGTTTCGGCTACGACCCAATATTCATACCCGAGGGTTATGGGGAGACCTTCGCAGAGATGGGTGTTGAACTTAAGGCTAAGCTATCCCACAGGTCCATGGCCTTTAAAAGGCTTGCATCCTACGTTACCAGTCTCACTGGCCCAGGACAGGGGGCTTAACCAGGAGGTTCTTAGCCCTAAAGGTCACTCCACCGAACCAGACGGGTACACCCTGCATTGGATTACCCTTACCGCAGGTCCCGGCGTTGAAGCTTAGGTCATTTGCAACCGCATCCACGCTGCTCCAAAGGGTCCTTGTGGTTAATTCGACGTAGGGCATTAGGACCATTTCACCCAACTCACCGTTAACTATCCTATAGGCCTCCAGGCCACCGTACCTCCCAAACCACCTCCTGTCGTCAATGTTCCACTCCTGGTATGAGACGAAGTAGAGACCGTTCCTAGTCTCCCTAATCAACTCCTCGGGCTTCCAGTCACCTGGGGCTAGGTACGTGTTAGCCATCCTCGGTATGGGCTCCCTATTGAATTCACTCGCCCTGGCAGCCGCATTACTGCTCCTACCAATGTAGGAGGCATACTCCCTATTCATTAGAAACTCGTTAACCACACCCCTGTTCACAAGCACCCTCGGCCTAGCCCTAACCCCCTCCTCATCAACCAGGTAGTAGCCGTAGCTGTGTGGTATCGTTGGGTCGTCTATTATCGTTACGTGTTCGCTCCCAATCCTCAGGTTACCCAGGTCATTAACCTCCATGTAGGATCCCCCACCCCCACCCCCCCAAAAACCCGGCCGTAACCCCCGACTTCCTCCCCGCTCACCTCCCTCACCTCCGCCACTGTGCGTCCTCCGCGGGTCTCCTTGCTCACCGACAAATGAGACGAGGCGAACGCAGCCACCTGTGCCAGGTGGGTAACGACAATTACCTGGCGGCCCTGGGCCAGACTCCAAAGCGCAGATCCAACCGCCAAAGCCGCCTGTCCCCCAATGCCCGAGTCCACCTCGTCAAAGACGACCGTCTCCGGCCCTGCGCTCAGCACCAGGCGAAGCGCCAGCATCGCCCGCGCCAGCTCGCCACCTGATGCGGCTTTCGACAAGGGAAGTTCTGACTCGCCTGGGTTCGCGCTCCAGACAAAGAAGCTCTCGTCTCCGGCTCTTCCGACCAACCGCACCTTGAGCCGAGCATTGGGCATCCCAAGACGGGCAAACTCGGCCGCGATCGCCCCCTCGAGGCGCTCGGCGGCCGTCCGGCGGGCTTGGAGCACCTCGGCCTCTCGCAACTCGAGCTCCAAGCGAAGGCGCTCTAGCTCCTCTGCCAGCTTGGGGCGACGCTCGGCAGCCGCAGTAGCTTCGACCACAGACGCCTCAAGCCTCTCTCGGAGCTCAATTAGGCTTCTTAGATCCGCCACCCGATGCTTGCGCCGGAGCTCTCCCAAGAAGGCCAGTCTCTCCTGAACGCCAGCCAGCCTCTCTGGATCGTCTTCCATCTCGGCCACTCGTAGCCGAAGCGCCATGGCCGCCTGTTCCAAGGCGTCTTGCGCCTCGGCCAGGGCTCCTGCGACCTCAGCGTAGGCAGCCTCGGCTCCGAGGCGGCGGGCTAGCCTCTTTACTACCTCCAAGGCGGGATCTGGGTTCGGGACGCCAAGGCGTTCCCTTCGACCCGACAGACGGCCTTCTTCCTCGAGGGCCCCTGCGGCCTCTGGACCGGCCAGGTCGGCCAGGCATGCGATCCCCACCTCTCTCAGCTGAGTTGCCTTTGCAAGCAAGTCCCGCTCCTCCCGAAGGCGATCTTCTTCGTCGGGGTCGCCGAGACCTGCTTGGACTAGCTCATCCAAGGCTGCTTGGAGCTCGCCCAGGGAATCGAGTGGACCCTCGGGGCTTGCGAGGTCGCCCTCGAGCTGGCGAATCCTCCGGCGCAGCTCGATCAAGCTGGAGGAGTCCACCTTCCCGAAGACATCGAGCGCCTCGCGCTGGGCCCTCTCGGACAAAAGGAGGTGGTGGCCGTGTTGAGCATGCACCTCTACCATGCTCCCCACCAACTCGGCCAGCTCTCCCAAGCTCGCGATGTGTCCGTCTATCCAGGCCCTAGAGCGCCCCTTGGCGGAGATCTCCCGCACAACCACCCTTTCTCTTGGGACCTCCCCTCCTTCCCAGAGGCGCGCCTCGACCCTGCCGGCCGCCGCGCCGGAGCGTATGGTCCCCTCTTCGGCCCGAGCACCCAACAGCAAGTTGAGCGCATCGACTATCAACGTCTTTCCCGCTCCGGTTTCCCCAGTGAGAGCAATCATGCCCTCGTCTAGGGAGATCTGGGCGTGCTCGAAGATACCGATGTCGGATACGACCAAGTCAGCAAGCATTGCCTAGGAGCTGGTCAAGCCAAACTTGTCCCGATTCAGGGAGTGAAAGCCATCCCCACTCCCCCCCACCAGCCTTGCCCGATGCATCGACCCCCGACAAAGCACCTTGGACCCAGGAGCCAGCCTGGCCATGGAGATCCCATCCACCACCACCCGAGCCTCGCGCTCCGCGAGCAGCTCCAAGGAGACCTCTGAGAGGCCAGGGAGCACCAGGCTCCGATCGAAAAGGTTGTGAGGACAGACTGGAGTCACCACCATGACGTCCAGCTCTGGCGAGACCACGGGACCGTGTGCAGAAAAGTTGTATGCGCTCGATCCAGTCGGGGTAGCCACGATCACTCCGTCAGCCGCCAGGCTGACAAAGGGCCTCCCGTCGATGCCGAGCAGCACCCGGATGGTGTGGCCGGGCTCGACCCGCTCCAGCACCACCTCGTTGAGCGAGAACGCGAGCCGGCTCGAGGCCTCGCCCTTGGGGGGGAGCTCTGCTTCGATCACGCTCCGCTCCGTCTGGACCACCTGGCCCGCGAGGAACCTGCCTAGCTCGTCACGAAGAGCTCGTGGCTCGACGGGTGTGAGATAACCCAGCCGACCAAGGTTCACCCCCATCACTGGGATCTTCAGCCCAAGCGCCATGCCTACGGCTCTGAGCATCGTGCCATCCCCGCCCAGGCTCACCACCAAATCGCAGTCCTCTGGCAAGGGAGGCCTGCTGGTTAGAAGCGACTGGTGACCGAGCTCAGCAAGCCAGATCATGTGGGCCCGCGCGAGCTCCTTGGCGTCCTCTCGATCGGGGTGGGTCACAAATGCCACCTTGGCCATCTCCACCTAGCCTGCCACCTCCGAGACGACCTCGTCGACCCAGCCCTCCCCAACTGTCTGCTCCGCCGGTCCGCGCCGGAACCACAAGAAGAACTCCACGTTTCCTTCTGCCCCCCTTGGGGACGCAGGCATGGCTCCAAGCAAGCTTGCCCCGCGAGCCCGAAAAGCGCCCGCCACCTCGAGGAGCACCCGGCGCCAGATAGCTGGGTCCCGGATCACCCCCCGACCCCGGGAGGCCTCCTTTGGACCCGCCTCGAACTGTGGCTTCAGCAAAACCAAGAGGTCTCCTCCCTCGGCGGTATGCCTTGTCACTAGCACCGGCGCCAGCAGGCGAAGCGAGATGAAAGACACGTCTGCAACCACGAGACCGAACGGACCCCCACAGAGACTGGGGTCCAGTTCCCTTACATCGGTCTCTTCCAGGACCACGACCCTTGGGTCGGAGCGGAGACGCTCGTGCAACTGGTGGCGACCCACGTCGCAGGCGACAACTCT
>Ga0080003_1000381_pt1 | contig 29969 bp, 29 predicted proteins | sample JossMetagenome_FD_69206 | JGI IMG/M metagenome (GOLD analysis project Ga0080003, IMG submission 69206) | Hot spring microbial communities from Joseph's Coat, Yellowstone National Park, USA - JC2_E (SPADES assembly) (version 2) | ecosystem: Environmental > Aquatic > Thermal springs > Hot (42-90C)...
AAGGCATAGAGTATAAGTGCTATTGGGGTCCTTTTTCTGGTTTGTAAGATCATTTGCTAGAAAAAGGGCCCCGCTGAAAAATAAATTTTAAGCCTTAAGTTAACGGCACCACTTTAACCACCGAAAGGTTTAAAAATCATTTAGTATTGAATTAAATTAATGGTGGTTAATAGGAAATATAGAGGAATAAGCAAAGCCATGACAGCAATCATTGTTGTCATTATCATTGCAATTGTTGCAGTTGCAGGCGGATATGAATACTATATTTCAATCTTGCCCAAGAAGCCAACAACTCCTGCGCTTTCTGGATCAATAACAGTTGTAGCTCAGGCAGGTGAAAACGATGTGGCTCTGGCTCAAATAGCTAAAAACTTTGAACAACTCCATCCGGGTGTCACAGTGAACATAGTTTCTATATCGTTTGGCAATGCATTGACTGATTATTTGACAGCTTTCAGTGAGAACCAGGATGCCTATGATATTATTTACTTCCCAAACATAGGATGGCTGGGAAAACTTGAGCCGTATCTTCTGAATTTAACACCATACATAAATAATCCTTCTTACTTCCCTCCATCTTACAACTTCTCAGACATACTGCCTTCAATGATTAATCAGTTCAAGTTCGGAAACACATTATATGCCATACCGTATCTGGGCGATGTAATGATGTTCTACTATATACCGTCATACTTTACAAATACCACCAACCAGGCACTGTTCAAGCAGGAATACGGTTACAACCTTCCCAACCCTGGCAACACGACCATTACACTGAAGCAGCTTGTGGATATTGCGAACTTCTTTAACGGAAAGCATGGGAGCAAATATGGAATAGTGATGATGAACGATGCGGTCGCAGACGATATGACGGAGACCTTTACAGCACTCTTCGCTGCTCCCAGAGTCAACATGAGCTCCGTTTATGGCCCTGTTACTGCTCCATATGGTGAGCTCTTTACGAGCTCTGGTAAGCTCCTTACAGATACGCCAATTTTCATCCAGACTCTCAATTACTTTGCAGCACTGGAGAACGACAGCGCTAACGAGTTTAACAGCGGCTTCCTTACAACACCTGAGACCTTCGGAACGGGTGTGGCTCCTATGATGATATACTGGACACCTGCAATGCTATCGCTACAGAATTCATCCATAAAGGGGCAATGGGCAATTGCAAAGGCGTTTCCTGGTGGCGTGAGCAACCTCGGTGGCGTTGCATATGGCATTTACAAGTATACAAAGAACTTGCCACTTGCATTATCTTTCCTTGAATTTGCAACAAGCCAGAACCAGTCTGTGTATTACATGACGCTTGACGACCTGCTGCCTTTCAGGTATTCAATGTTCACATATGGTGTGCAGCATGGAATATTTCCGGCTTCAGACCTCAATGCGATGGAGAGCTATCTAAGCAACGCTGTTCAGGGTGAACCAAACCTGGCCAGCTGGCCACCGGTTCTAGCTTATATGCAGGCTGAAATAGCTCAAGTAGCAACCATGAAGATAACACCTTCGCAGGCAGCAAGCGCAATAACTTCTTATGCTGCTTCTCAGGGAATTCCAATATATTCAGGTTAAAATGAACAGAAAACAGGCTGCAAAGATAGGGCTAGTACTTGCGTCACCACTTTTAATTTATTTTTTGGTTTTTTTCGTATATCCTATTTTTCTGCTTTTTAGGTACGCTTTCACCAGTTCATCTGGTGCCCTTTCGTTAAGCAACTTTGCTGCCATGACCAGAGATCCTCTACTTTATTCATCTCTCGTGAACACCCTGTACTACTTTGTTGGGTCAGTGGCTGTACAGTTTTCTGGGGGGTTTTTGGCTGCAATAGTATTGAACAGCTACACTGGCAGGTTAAGAAACGTGTTCAGGATGATTCTTTATATACCGCTTACCATTTCGCCAATAGTAATCGCACTGATGTGGCTCCTAATATTTAATCCGACTTACGGCCCAATAGACTACATTTTAAGGAGACCAGTGAACTGGCTTGGCAGCCCCAACCTGGCAATGCCAACCATAATAGTTGCAAACGGCTGGGAGTACGTTCCATTCGTTTTTCTTATAATTTACGCAGGCCTGCAATCAGTACCAAAACAGTACTATGAAGCAGCATCCATAGATGGCATGAACAGGCTTCAGACTTTCAGGTACATAACTATGCCTTCAATAAGGCCCATAATGATAATAGCCTTTCTGCTTAACTCCATAGGCATATTGCAGGGGTTCACCCTTGTTTATGTGCTCACTAACGGGGGCCCAGGGTTTTCAACATACATTCTTAGCTTCTACATATATAAGGTGGCGTTCACATACTTTAACATGCACTATGCAGCTGCGCTTTCACTGCTGTTCATATTCATAATAGCAGTTTTTGTATACGCAATGCTGAAGCTAACTTCAGTAGAAAAGTATCTTGGTATTAGCCGTGCAGGTGGGAATGAATGAAAAAGCTTAACATTGTTCTCCTAATCATCCTGCTGATATTTTCATTGTTTTCCTTGTTCCCGATATACTGGACTGTAATCACAGCGCTTAAAGTAAATTCTGAGATATTCACCACTACACCAGTATTTTTTCCCACAAAAATAACCTTCAGCAACTTTTACACTCCAGGTCAAACCTTCGGTGCAGTGAGCCAGACAGCCTTTGGCAGCCTTCCATGGCTTATAAACAGCACAGTTATTGCACTGCTTTCATCATTGATCGGAACCTTCCTGATTGGTGCGCCGGCAGCGTACGCATTGACCCACTACCTGAAAAACGTGTGGTTTGGAAGGACTGTTCTGCTCATGATGATGATTCCTGAGGCTGCCCTGATAATTCCATTTTACGTAATTATAATAAGGGTTAATCTGATAAATACGTGGTGGGGGCTGACGCTTGTGTACCTGAGTTTTACAGCGCCCCTTTCAACATGGCTTCTAATGGGATTCTTTGGCGATCTCCCAAGGAGCGTTGAAGAGGCTGCAAGCATTGATGGTTTATCTGCTTACAGGATATTTTATAGGATAGCTTTACCAATGGTCATGCCAGGCATCATTGTGTCGATAATATTAAACTTCATAAACGCATGGAACGAATTCCTTTATGCGCTCGTTCTAACATATATGCCATTCCCCTCTGGGGCCCAGACCGTCCCAATCTTTCTTACAGATTTTATTGTAATTGAAAAGAGCTTTGCATGGGGAGGCCTGGCTGCAGCAGGTGTAATAGTAATCATTCCATCAATAGTTATAGGTATATACGCGCAAAAGTACCTTGTAAGGGGTTGGACAATGGGGGCTGTTAAGGAGTAATGTCAGAAGTAGTTATTGAAAACCTTACCAAAAAGTTTGGCAATACAATTGTGCTGAACCATGTTAACATAACCATAAAGCCCAGGGAATTTTTTGTGCTGCTTGGTCCTTCGGGCTCTGGAAAGACCACGCTTTTGAGGCTAATAGCTGGACTTGAAGACATAACTGAAGGTTCAATATACATTGATGGAAAGAAGGTCAACGAAAAGCCGCCAAAGGACAGAGATATAGCCATGGTGTTTCAGAATTATGCGCTTTATCCTCACTTGACGGTTTTTGATAACATAGCTATGCCTCTAAAGGTAAGGGGGCTAAGCAAGGATAAGGTTGTGCAGAGCGTTAAGGAAATTTCAACCAGGCTGCACATTGAGGAGCTGCTTCAAAAAAGGCCCAGGCAGCTGAGCGGGGGTCAGCAGCAGAGGGTTGCGCTTGCAAGGGCACTAGTCAGGAACCCCGCAATATTTCTTCTTGATGAGCCACTTAGCAACCTTGATGCCAAGCTCAGGATTGAAGCACGCACATTCCTGAAGAGCCTGCAGAGGGAACTTGGGGTCACCACAATATTTGTAACCCACGATCAATCTGAAGCAATGTCAATGGCAACCAAAATCGCTGTTCTAAATAAGGGGGTTATAAAGCAGGTTGCTGACCCATATGAGCTCTATATGAAACCGCAGGACGTGTTTACTGCGGGCTTCGTTGGGTCACCTGCCATGAACATGATACCTGGAAAGGTTGTAAGGGAGGATTCAAAGTGGAAGTTCAAAAGTGATGACCTGAAGCTGGAACTCGAGGGCATGGCGTTTGACCGCGAGTCTAATGTAATTTTGGGAATAAGGCCAGAGCACATAGTTATCGATAACAGCGCCGGCATTGAAGGCAAAATATTGATAGTTGAGCCCCTAGGATCGATAACTTATCTTGATGTGGTAGTGGGCAATACTCATTTAACTGTGCAGTATACAGGGCTGGTTAGGCTGGATGCTGGCATGAGCGTAAAGTTGAACTTTGCAGCTGATAAAATGCTTTTTTATGACAAGGCAACCGAAAAGCTCATCAACTCTTAGCATCGCGCATTGAAATCAGGTAAAAATCGTTTTTTCTTTCAAATACATCACAGTATATGCTTAGCTGAAATGATAGTGATTGTTTTGCATCTGACATGCATAACAGTATGTCTCAGTTCATTAATATTATTATAATAATGCCATAACTAAAATTTGGCACAAAACGCATTGGCACAAGTTAGCACCAAATCAATAGTTATGAGATGCTTTGGATTTGCCGTATGGAAATTGAAAGTTTAAATATGAAAATTTTTTATATTGTAACATGAGCCAAGTGAACGTGGATAGGATAGTAGTAAGGGCCAGGTCATTTGGGTTAAACGTATTTTTCGGCAGAGCAGACAGCCCATTTCTTTCTTATGTCTTCTGGGACGATGAACAGGGAGATTATGTCAAATTCCTGAAACTGGCAAAGGATTCTGGTGCTTCAATAGTAATCGTTAATGATCATACGGTTGAAGCTGATGACATAGATGGAAATATGATTGACACGAAATCGATTTCCAGCGAAAGAAGGCTCAAAAGGGCAAGGGAGCTGAACAGCAAGCTTGAATCTTTCAGACAGTACATTGGCATGGTTGCAAGCGTGGACGTGACATGGATAAGCAATAATGTAGCATACATATACTCCGAATATGCTCCCTGGGCAGGTGAATTCTATGATCTTCTGTATGAAATTAAGCGGGTAACAAGAAAATAAAAGCTTTTATTTATGACAGTAAAAATTAAAATAGGTGTTAGGTTTGGCAGATGAAAAGCTCGTTGAATTTCTCAAGGCAGGCAAGGACTGGACCAGGCTGAAGACTTCGGTTCCTGGAATATTTGTTCTTAAGATGCCGTCTTACAGGTCATCCCCTGCAAGGCTGGCTGTGGAAATAAATCCGGTTGATGAAACCGGTGCTCCAAAGAAAAAGAGGGGGCTTGTAATAAGGGACCAGGAAGAGCTCAGGGAATTCGTCAGTCTGGTGCAGAATGATAGGCTGAAAAAGCTGGTAATTGAGCTGGACCAAGTAAATCCAAAGAAGGAAAGGGAAAAGCGCAGCGATGAGGTTCTAGAGATCTGATCTTGCTTCAGGGTGGGTCAATCCAGCATCCTCTAATTTGGCCCGGGTCCATTGAGCCCAGGCTCTACCAGCTCAACATAGCAAGCTCAGCCTACGGCAGGAACACACTTGTTATACTTCCAACTGCTTTGGGGAAGACTGTTATTTCAGCTCTGGTTGCAGCGGAAGTGCTTTACAGGCACAGGGACTTCAAGGTTATGGTCCTTGCCCCCACGAGGCCTCTGGTAATGCAGCACAGGCGCAGCTTTGCCGCGATAATGAAGCTAAGGGAGAGCGATGTGGCTTTCCTTACCGGAAAGATAGCCCCTGAAAACAGGAGGGCCATATGGGACGGTGATGCAAGGGTCTTCTTTTCAACGCCAGAAGTTGTAAAGAACGACCTGCTAGAAGGCAGGCTCTCGCTAAAAAAATTTGGCCTAATCGTGTTTGATGAAGCGCACAGGGCTGTTAAGGAGTACGCCTACACGGAGATAGCAAGGACCTACGTTTCCCAGTCAGAGTTTCCAATGATTCTGGGCATGACAGCCTCTCCAGGGTCTACACTCGAAAGGGTGATGAGCGTTTGCAGGAACCTTTACATAGAGAAGGTTGAATTCAGGGACGAAGATGACCCAGATGTCAAGCCATACATTCACAAAATTGACATAGATTGGGTGAAGGTCGACCTTCCAGAAAGCTACAGGAGAATCAAGGCAATGATAAGCTCGATGTTGCAGAAGAGGGTAAGGTGGCTGTATGAGAGGAAGTTGTTGAAGGTGCCCCCTGACATGGTTACAAGGAGGGACCTGATAGAGGTGGGTGAGGAGCTAAGGTACACCCTAGAAGCCGAGAGCATTGAGGAGGAGAGGAGCAGGATATTTGATGCAATAATGACCCAGTCCATTGCTCTCACACTATTTCACATGATGGAGCTCATAGAGACCCAGGGAATTTACACTTTAAGGGAGTTCATGAGGAGGTCAGAAGAGGAGAAGGGCACTAGGTCCCATGCCATTCTTGCTGCTGACCCCGACTATCAGGCTCTCAGGGTGGCAGCTGAATCAGTTAAAGAGGAGCACCCAAAGCTCATTGCCCTTAAGAAGCTGGTTTCTGAGCAGCTGGCATCAAACCCTCAGTCAAGGATGCTCATATTCACTCAATACAGGGACACGGCAACGCACATAGTTGAAGAGCTGAGGTCAGTTAAGGGCGTGAAGGCTGACAGGTTCGTTGGGCAGGCTTCAAAGGGAAGGGACAGGGGAATGAGCCAGGACCAGCAGGCCAAAATGATAGGAGAACTTGAGGGGGGAGAAATAAACGTGATGGTTTCGACTTCAATAGCTGAGGAGGGACTGGACATACCTGCAGTTGACCATGTATTCTTTTATGAGCCAATTCCAAGCGAGATAAGGTACATACAGAGGCGCGGAAGGACAGGAAGGAAGGCTCCTGGAAAGGTAACCATCCTTGCAGCAGAGCAGACCCTTGACACAGCTTACCTTTACTCAAGCATGAAAAGGGCAAAGAGGATGAGGTGGATAGCGTCTACAATAAACATGAAGCTTCAGCCGGTAATGAGGATTTCCCAAATGCCCCCTGATGACCCTTTAACTCCATCAGAGATATTGGCAATTGAGAGGGAAGCCGGAGGTCCAAAGGGGGAGCCGGTTGAGGAGAGTGAGGAGGACTACAGGAAGCAGATAACAAAGGAGGTTGAAAGGGCATCTAAAGCAATTTACATGAGGCTCATGGAGGCCGGGAGGGAAGGCATGAAAATTGATGAAATTGGCTCGTTAATGGAGGAGGAGGGCCTTGGGCAGGAGGCTGTCATGCCTGCCATTGAGAAGCTGATTAAGGCTAAGAAGGTTGTTGAATCAAATGGCGTTTACATGACAGCATCGGCAGCCCGAACTGTAAACAGCAAGCTTCATGAGGTTGAGGTAGAGCGCATTTATCCGGGTTCAGCAGTTGTGAGGATTGACGGCAAGTGGAGGGCAAGGCTTGAGCCTGCAGAATTTAACGGCCCCAGGAACATGATAAAGCGCGGTTCCAGGTTCCTGGCTTCAATTGACCTTTACAGGGTTGAAGGCGTGCTCAGGATCAGGGTGAAGGAAGTTGCGCAAAAGCTCTAACTAACTGACTAATTCTTTTCCTGATTTACTCCTCTCCTTATCAGGAGAACAGCCAAGATTATCAGCGCGATCATTATTATCACCGCACTGCCAATTTCTGCGCTTGCTGGCATGTTATGCTTTCTGAAAGCAGAATATATAAGCTTTGCAGCTGAGATTTCTTAAAAAAGATAAGTTAAATTTATATATGACTTCAGCATGCTTTTGCGCATTATGTCTAAATCATTCATTCATTCAACGTTAGCTATTTCCATATTGCTGTTAACTGTCCTGTTTTCAGGCACTGCCACGATTGCCCATGGTCAGACAAGCCCAAGCATTGTTGCTTACAAGGTGAGCGGGCATGCTGACCTGGCATCGCCTGGCAGCGAAAGCTTTTGGGCTTCAATACCCTGGACAGAAGTTCCGCTTGCTGCAAACGTGCCAAATGGTGGCCATACGCCCTACATTCTTGTTAAAATGGCAAATAATGGAACTGACCTATTTTTGCTTCTTTCATGGAACGCAACAGTGCCAAGCCACATGATGTCAAGCGTATTTTCGCTTGGTGGCGGGCCTCCTGGCTATGCCCCACTCTGGTACAACCAGAGTTCTGGGCAGTACATTCCGGCACCTCCAAGGAGCATTGAGGAGAACGTTGTAAAATCTTATTATGTCAATTCAACATATTATTCACAGGACAGGGTTGCAATAATGTGGTACCTTGGTGGACAGAGCGGAACGCCAGATGACTGTATGGTGGTTGGTAAGTCAAACGGCGGTGCACTCCAGGCGGGTGGTGCAGCTAACATATGGGATTTTATGATGGGTGCCACATGGAACACGACCCAGCCATTCCATACTGGGGTTGGATATCCGGTAAAGCCACTTTCGGATTACTATGATTGGTGGAACGACAATGTTACCTTCACTGGCGTAGATTACAGGGCCCCTCCTTATGGTTATGCTCTTAACCTTTATACGAATGCCTCAAACCTATATGAAGTCGGTCTAGGAACCGGCCTCTTCTACAATGATGTTGCAACGAACAGTACAGATCCATATGTCGTTCAGGCCAGCGCCTATAATACCACTGGCACATGGACGGTTGAAATGGTAAGGTCAATGGGTACCCCTGCCGGAGCCAATGGATATGAAGTTAACCTTCAGCCAGGCTCAACTTACGATGTGGCATTTGCCGTTTGGCAGGGTTACTACGGTGAGAACGCATTTATAAAGTCAATATCCACATTCGTAACTGCCTACATATCAACTTCATCCCCTCCTTCATTCTCTGCGGTAAACAGCCTTCTGTACATTGATGTAGCGTTCATAGTTATAATGGCTGCAGGGGCAACGATAACATATGTAGCGATTTCAAGAAGGGTGAGCCGGTGATGAGCAGATGACTGTGGACAGAAGCAGGAGAAACTTTTTAAAGGGCATGGTTGCTTTGGGTGCTTTAATAGCTGTTGGGGGCGTAGCCAAGCCACTTCTTGACTATGCTGTTGTCAGTGGCACTGTGGTTACAACGTTTCCAAAGGTAAAGGTTGCAAACATTTCACAGCTAGAAGTTAATCAGCCAGTGATATTCAACTACCCCCTGACAAATGAGCCAAACTACCTTGTAATGCTAGACAAGTCAGCAGAGTACGGTATTGGGCCACAAAATAACATAGTGGCTTTCAGTGCAATCTGCGAACACTATGGCTGCATATACCATTACAGGACTTCACTGGCACCATACGGGGGTCCAGACGCTCCTGGGGGCCACTGCCCCTGCCATGGAAGCCTTTATGATTACCTTGAAGATGCAAAGGTGGTTGGTGGACCTGCACCGTGTCCAGTTCCAAGGGTGAATCTTGAGCTTGATAGCTCCACCGGCGATATTTATGCCGTGGGAATGGAACCTCCCACGATTTTCAGCCATGGCCAATCGTGCAGTTCTGATGTAACAGATGATCTACAGGGAGGCAGTGTTGTCTGATGAGCAGTTTATCAGAAAGGGTTCAGAAGTGGATAGAGGAAAGGTTTGGAACAAAATCCGTTGATAGGATACTTAGGCCCATACCAAACTTTTCGTTCAGGCCAGATTACTGGATGGGATCGCTTTTGGTTCTTGGGTTCATAATGCAGGGCATAACAGGCTTTCTGCTCCTGCTTTACTATGTCCCTACGCCGGCCCAGGCATGGACATCCACAAACAGCATAGTTACTTCGGTGCCCTATGGTAGCCTGTTACTTACATTTCATCTTTATGACGCTTACGCCATAATACTTATAGTGTTTCTGCACATGTTTAGGAATTTCTTTGTTGGCGCTTACAAGAAACCCAGAGAGGGAATGTGGTTCTACGGAGTCATACTGGGATTAATAACGCTGGGCTTTGGGTTCACAGGATACCTTCTCCCCTGGACCGTAGTTTCAAAGTCAGCTACCGATGTTGGGATTGGCATGCTGAACTACTTTCCAGCATGGCTAACGGGGCCAATCAAGTCAATACTGATCGGGAACGGCACTGACGCAGCTGAGCTTACCAGGTTTTTTGCCATGCATGTGATACTGCTACCGCTTCTCCTTGCCCTATTCCTGTTTCTCAAGCTTTACACCTTTGAAGTTCATGGTATTGCTCCTCCAGTTGGTAAGACTGAGAGTAACAATGAGAAAAGCACGTCCTGGATGCCTGGCGGAATCCTCTATCTGCTCATGCTTGGCCTATTTTATGTAGGCGGCCTGCTGATAGTTTCGTCCATATTTCCGGCTACACTTCCTCCTGCCTACTCGGTTCAGGCAGCCATGTCCATAACGCCTGAGCCTGACTGGTACTTCCTATGGATTTACCAGATCCTAAAGCTGTCAATATTCGGTGGCCCAAACGTGATATATGCGCTGACACTGATAACACTGCTCTTTGTTGTGCTCTTTCTGGTACCTGTCATAGACACAAGGGGAGGCAGGGCACCGTCTGAGAGGCCGGTTGTATTTACGCTTGGCATGATAGTTGCAACGTCGGTGGTGTTCATGACGGTTTGGGCATACCTTACACCAGGCCAGACAATTCCATTCTATCAGGCAGTGCTCTACATCGGAGGGATAGCCCTGTTCGAGGGAATTGCCGCTTATTTTGGGTTAAGGAGGCGCAAAGCAGGTAATAGCACAGGCAGGGCTCACCCTTCAATTGCAATGGCAGTGCTTGCAGTTTCAATTGCAGGAGCTTCGGCATCGCTGATGCTCCTTGAAAAGGGATACCTTATATCGATATTTTTGATTGTAGGCTTCGTATTTTCCTCAATGTCATCACTTTCTAAAATAGAGAGGGGCAGAAAATGAACCGGAGCACACTGGTATTTGTCGGCTTCTTCCTGTCATTGTTGGGTGAGCTGCTCAGCGTCGCAGGAATAGTGATAACATCGCAGTTAATGCCACAGAATGACCCTGTTGCAAAGTCACTCAGCGGCGCATTTATAGGCCTCATGCTAATAATGTTTGGGATCATCATAGCGCTTTATAGGATATCAGAGCGAGAATAAAGTATGAGAATAAGCAAACTGAAGAGCCTTATCGTGATGTCATCTCTGATAGTTTACTTTATTCAGATACTGTTTTTACAGCTTTTCGTGAGGCTTGAACCGACAATGATGGGAGCCCCCATACCTTCGTCGGCTCAGCTGGTTGTGGATGTTGTTGTTCGTTATGTTCCTGAGCTGGTTTTTGCTACAACAGCCCTGCTCATATTTCTTGCCATTTACCGTTCATCCATCCCTGTCAAGCTGGCCTCCTTCCTCTTCTTGGTCATGATGATCATCGATGAAGCATCTCAGCTGGATGCTGGGTGGCTGTATGGGAGCATCTACTGGATGTTCTTCAGCGTTTTGGCTCTTGCATTTCCTGAAATCCTTCTTTTGATAATATCTATTGAAAGGCGCAGCCTCATTGCAGCGTCAATTGCCGTCTCCTCAGCTCTTGCCTCATCATTTTACATCTGGTCATTTCTTTCTAGGGTAACGTTCAGTGTACCTCCAATCAGCCTTATAATGATTTCAGTTTACGCCTTTACTGTTGCGTTTGCAGTGATCTCTGCAGGCATTGTGAAAGGGTCCAGGTTATCGCTTTGTATTTCAATCTCATTAACATCTGCGCTGATTGGCGCTGTGCTGTACATCACTTTATCAAGCGTTCTGGTACAGAAGATAACCAACATGGTCCTGCAGACCTCGCTTGGAGCCCCTACCCCACTGCCATGGTTCGCGCCCCTGTTTTTTTTGATCATTTTTTCAGGCGTTTATTCGCTGCTAAAATCGGTAAAGTTAAGGTCCACCGGTCCTCTTTCAGTTGCAGCAGGTGCCACAATGATATTTACAAGCGTTTACCTGCCATATAACATGCTGTATGTGTTCATATCCTTCTCAGGCTCATTGCTGATTTTCTTTGGCTTAACGGACAATGCTTCAAAGCAGGCCCAGCGCTTCCCTTAGAGCTGTTAGGGGAACGGCCTCCTTCAGCGCTTCTTCATAATCTTTGACGCTGTCTCCGTTATCAGCCTTCATTCTAAGCTTAAGCACCCTTATCAGCCTACCGTAAGGTTCCTGCAATGCTTTTTCGTTTATGTTTTCAAGCTCATCCTTACGGCCCCTATAAAAGTAAATGAGCGCTTTCACATACACTACATGAGGGTCATCATGGCCTGCAATGCCCTGGGCACACCTTAGCTCTGATTCTGCATTTTCAGCCCTCCCGATAGCTATCAACGCTTTTGCGATATCGAGGCAGGCCACAGCGAGCATCTGCTGATCGTTTGTTGATTTGAGCAGCGCCTTGGCCCTGATCAGTTCATCCAAAGCCAGGCTGTACTTGCCCATCGCTATCAGCAACGCTCCCTTGTTTATCATCATCCTTGACTTCTCAAGATTGTTAACAGCGCTGCTTTCAGCCAGGCTAAATTCATTAAATGCAGATATCAGGTCTCCTCTTTCAAGCGCCCTGTAACCCTCTTCCCCAACCATTGTTTTACAATATAGAAAAGGTTATTTAAAGTTCATGGCAACGGTTGCCATGAAAAGGATACAATATATGGGCTATCCCGTGTTCATCGTAACGCTAAATGACGGAAATTCAGTTGCATACCTTGACTATTGCCCTCACAAAGGAAGGCCAATAACGGCTGATGGGTTCAGGATCGAGGACGATTCAATTGTTTGTCCATTTCACAGTGCGGCATTTGACCTGAGAAATGGCAGGCTAATAAGGCATCCAGTTTCAAAGACACCCTGCCCTGAGAACTGTTCCCTGATTGGCGTAAGGCTGATCAACGGCAATCCAGCAGGGTTCATGGGCGAGCCCAAGATGCCACGGTTGCCAGAGCATTCATAGAGACGCCCTGGCGGTACTTAGAGCTTCATAGTATTTTAGCCCGCTTCCGGTCAGCACTATCACAACCCTTTCGTCCCTACCTATCTTTCCGGAATCCACAAGCTCATTGTAACCTGCAAGCGCTGCTGCAGATGTGGGCTCAACTATTGCACCGCTCTTAAGCAGCTTAATCAGTGAGTCCTTTATCATTTCATCGTTCACAAGCGCCACGTCACCATTGCTTTCCCTGATCACCTGAGCCATCTGCTCCAGCCTAGGTGGGTTCTTTATCTTCAGCGCATCTGCTAGCACTGACTGCTTGCCGTCAGCTTTACCGTGTAATGTTTCATAAAGAGGGGCTGCCCCTACAGCTTGCACAGCGTACATCCTTGGAACTTTTCCAGATTCCCTGAACCCAGTGTATGAACCAACGAACAGGCTACCTGATGATACTGGCATTACTATAGCATCAGGAACACCCTTGAGCTGTTTTTCAATTTCGCCTGCAAAGCTCACCATTCCGTGCACGAACCATGGGTTCCATGGGTGCCCAATGTATGCGTACCCGCTTCCTTCCATTTCCTGCGCTTGCAGCGACGCTTCCTCCCTTGTTTCAGCCTCGCTTATCTGTGCTCCCAGAGATTCCATTAACATCCTCTTTGACCTTGCTATGTCCCTTGGCACGACAATCTTTGTCCATATTCCCGCTGAAGCGGCATATGCAGCTATGGATATGCCTGCGTTGCCGCTTGAATCCTCAACCACACGCGCCATTCCCATTTCAAGTGCCCTTGATATTGCTGCAGCTGTTCCCCTGTCCTTAAATGAGCCAGTGGGGTTCATGTACTCTAGCTTAAAGTGCAGGTTCCTTCCAAACCCGTAAAGGTTAACGAGCGGCGTGTTCCCCTCCCCTAGCGTGACGCACCTTTTGCACTTGCCCTTGCTTGGAACTACGTCAAGCACGCCGCCGCACTTTGGGCACCTCCACAGCCACCTGGTTGCAGGTTCAGTATGCCCACACTTTCTACAAACATATTTTTCCATGCCAGTTTTTTGATTTTCATCAATAAAAACTGTTGTTATTGTTGATATTCCACGGCTGCATTTTAGACTTTTGCCAAACAAACAGCACATACATTAAAATATCTGCATGCAGATAGAAACGCATAGGTGATTCTGGTGATAATTGAAACTTATGAGTATGCGGTCAGGATGAGGGAACAGATAGTAAATTCAGTTGATTCTGAGAGGCAGGGTGAGCTCCTCCGAGCTGCAAGGGGCATGTGGGTTGAATATAAGCCAAAGGACGTTCAGGCTGATCCTGCAGGAATTGACAGCAGCTGGAACGTATCGTCTCACCATGGATTTTACACATATGCGGTTGATGCGGTTTCAGTTCTAGCTAACGGGTCATATGCAGCTGAACCAAAGTATGAGGTTGGGGTTGACAGCATGCTTGTTGTTGAAGAGGGCGAAATGATCTCAAACCCATCGCTCTGGCTTGAAAGCAGGGGCATGAGGTATGAGCACGATTTGAGCGTTGAAAGCTCGTCAAGGCACGTGCTGATAGACGGTTCCGTTCTGGCAAGGTTCTACGATTCGAGGACAAGGAAAATGACAACATTCCTAAATTACGCTTCTGACCTAATGGGCATGGAGAACATAACTTTCGTTGCGAAGACTTCCACAAGCAACAGCATACTTCATGGTTTGGTTGGTGACATGTATTACTTTACCAAAGCAACCTCTTCGTCTGGCTTTTCGGCTCCAGTTCACGACAGGAATGGGATAACTGTAGCATATGTAAGGCTATCAGACCACACCCCCGTGCTTAGGGTTGAAGCCCCTGGAACTGTTAACGAGAGCGAAATGATGGGAATAATGGACATCCTTTCAGCAAGGGCCTATGGCGGTTACCCTTATGTGCTCAGGGTTGCCCATGAAAGGTGCAAGATAAGCAATTCTGACATGGGCATCATTGAAGGGGCGCTGGGGCTGAGCGTCGAAGCCAGCAGCAGGGAGGTGTTGGGTGAATGAGCGCAATAGGCATAGTTGCTGCCGAATCGTCAACAGACAGCTTCCCCTTCTTTGCCTCAAGGCCAGTTAAGGTTGGCGAGTACGTCGTCGTTGGGACTCCTGAAGGAGATGCACTGGGGTTCGTTGAAAGCAGCATAATAAGGAGCGAGCTGATGGCAACCGCAGGCAACTACATAGCTGCCACTGAGGCAAGCAAAGCATCTTCACAAAACCCCAGGGATAAGGGATACCGCGCTGTTGCCAGGGTACTGGGGCTTGTGAGTGAGCTCAGGAACGGAAGAGTGTACATGCCATCAGTGCCCCCTGTTCCTGGCAATGAAGTAAATGAGGCTTCAAGCGAGCTTCTAACAGCGATATTCAGCAGGAATGGCAGGAGCTTCATAAGGGTTGGAAGCCTTCTCAGAAACGCTGACGTGAACGTTTCTGTTGACCTTAACATGGTTGCCTCAAGGCACCTGGCAATACTTGCAACCACGGGCAGCGGGAAGTCAAACCTTCTTGCGCTAATTGCAAAGAGGGTTAACGATGTATACGGAACAATGGTCATATTTGATTACCATGGCGAATACTCTGAGCTTAAGATAAGCAGGGCGACTCACGCGCAGCCAAAGATAAACCCCAGGAACCTTGAATCTGAGGATCTTGCAGAACTGTTGGACATCAGCTCAACAGCAAGCAGGCAGAGGAGCCTGCTCTCCAGCGTGCTTACGAACGAAGTGAGGGAATCAGGTGACTTCTGGGGCGCCCTGAACGGTGCGCTGAACGAAATAATAAACGATGAGGGCAGTGACCCTGAAGATGTCAGGAGGGCGAGGAGGCTCATTGAAATAATTGAAAGGGCCAGAAGTAGGAAGGGAAAGATACTTGACCCTGAAATAGGAGACCCCCTGGACCAGGTTAAGCCAAACTACATAAACGTGATTGATATGGCTGAGCTGACCGAAACTCAGGCTTCCATAATAATATCGTACTACCTTTCAGAGCTGCTTGAAGACAGAAAGATGGCCCAGAGGCAGAGGATGTCTGGTGCCCAGGGAAGGGTAAGGTTCAGCGCTCCGGTTATAGTGGCCATAGAGGAGGCACATGCCTTCCTTCCATCCGATAAGGAATCAATGAGCGATGCAAGGAGGGTGGCTTCCAAGGTTGCAAGGGAGGGAAGGAAGTTTGGCCTTTCACTCATAGTGGTTTCTCAGAGGCCAAGCAGGGTTGACCAGGACATACTCAGCCAGATGGGCTCACTTGCTGTAATGAGAATAACTCAGCCAAAGGACCAGAACTACATACTTGAATCCTCTGAGCTAATGTCTGAGGACCTTGTGAATTACCTGCCATCAATGAACGTTGGAGAAGCAATTCTGCTTGGGCAGTGGGTTGCGTTGCCGTCAATAGTCAAGATTGAAAAGGTTGACGAGAAGCTCACAGGCGCTGACATTGATGCAGTAAAGCAGTGGTCTGAAGACCATGACAGGTCAAGCATAGCAAGGGAAGATACATCAGAACTCATAAAGGGTGTTTGAGCTTGCTGTTGGGCCACATTTCAGACACCCACCTTGGGGCATCGCCCTACAGCCTGCAGGACAGGGAGAAGGACTTCTACGAGTCTTTCAATGAAGCTGTTGACGTAATGATAAGAGAGCACGTTGATGCGGTAATACATTCAGGGGACGTGTTTGATTCACCGAAGCCAGGGGGCTCGGCCATGGTGGTTCTGTTAAAGGGATTCAGGAGGCTATCAGATGCAGGGATAAGGGTTTTCTTCACTCTGGGAGAGCATGACATAAGCAGGATTCCGGGCATACCTTCGCCCATGCTATTCAGCGAAATGGGGCTTGCAACGTTCGTGGGCGATGGTCTAACTCATGAATACAACGGAATAACAATAATTGGGTTTCACAAGCACAGGAGGAGCGAAATTGATTCACTCAAATCAAAGCTAATGCAAATTGACGCTGCCAAGATTGAGGGCAAAAAGGTGCTTGTTCTGCACCAGGGCTTGGTTGAATTTCACGAATTTGCTGGGGAAATGACCCAACATGACCTTCCAAGAGGCTTTGACTATTATGCCATGGGCCACCTTCACGACAAAAACATGGCGGTGTTTGATGGATTTAAGGGACCAGTATGCTATCCCGGTTCAACTGAAGCAACTTCCGTGGAGGGCATAAGGGAAAGGGATAAGGGTTTCTACATAGTTGACCTTTCGGGGGAAACCGCTTCTCCTCAGTGGATAAAGCTGAACTCTGTGAGGCCACAGTACAGCCTTGACTTCAACTATGAAAGCATCAGGGAGGAAATCATGAAAGCAGTGTCAATGATTGAGGGCCTCAGAAAGAAGCCGATGCTGAGCGTTACGGTTAGCGGAAGGGGCATCGATAGGGAAAGGGTTTCGGCTGAGCTCAGAAGGCTATGCAGCCTTTCTCTGTACTGCCAGCAGACCTTAAACGATGAAGCAGTTTACTCTAGGGAGTTGCAGGGCAAACCTGCTGACATCGACAGGGAAACAATGGAAATAGCTACAAGGATACTGGGAAGCAGCGATGCCGCATCCTTTGCAATAAATGAGCTGCTGCCTGCGCTGAGCGACGAAAACGGCGATGCAGCTGACCTGCTATGGTCAGCGTTCAAGAACGGCAGGGTGCTTTAAGAATGATAGAGAGCATTACGCTTAAAAACTTCCTTTCTCATGAGGAAACTTCCATATCACTTGAAGATGGAATAAACGTTTTCGTTGGCGCAAACGGCGCAGGCAAATCTTCCGTTATTGACGCTGTAACTTATGCGCTCTACGGCGAGCACACCAGGGACAGTGACAGGAACCTGGTTAGGAGGGGGTCAACCTGGGGGGCTGTAATGATGACCTTCACCTATGGTCAGGCCAAGTACACTGTTGAAAGGAAGCTGGGGGCAGATGGCAGGCTTGAGGGCGTTACCCTTAGGCAGCTCGTTCCGCAGCAGAGGCTTCTTGCTGTCGGTGAGCGTAGGCAGTACGGCGAATCGGTAAGCGGCATTATAGCTAACATAATGCGCCTTGACTATGATAAAATGAGGGTGGCCGCAATCATACAGCAGGGTGAGCTTGACAGCATAATACAGTACAGGCCAGCTCAGTTCAAGTCGCTGATGGACAGCCTGATAGGCATTGACAGGTTTGGGAGAGCGTACGAGGCCATGAGGGAACCCCTTGACGAGTTCAGGGAAAGGCTGAGAAGGGAGTGCATGGGCAAGTATGATGACCAGAACTACCAGCAGCTGCTTGATGACATTGAAAGGGTAAACTCTGATATAATTGAAAACAGGAAGAGCCAAGATGCAGCTAAGGTGCAGCTTGATGGCGTGAAGGGTGAGCTTGATGGTGTAAAGCTGAAGCTTTCAGAGCTTGAGCCACTGAGGCTGAAGAGGGATGAGCTTGTGAGGCTCAGGGAGCAGCTTAAGAGCTATTTGAGCAAGCTTGAGCTTGACCTTAGGAAGAGGATGAGTGAGCTTGAAAGGGATATACCGATTGCTGAAAGGATGATTGCGGATGCTGAGCCCCTGCCTGCACTGCAGGGCGAGCTTGACAAAATAAAGGCTGAAATTGAATCAGTAACAGGAGAGCTTAGCTCTCTTGAATCCAGGATCAGCGTTGCGAGGAAATCAGGTTCAGAGATAAAGAGGATAGATGCTGAGTTAGGGAGGGAAAGGGAAGAACTTGAAAGGGTAAACAAAAGCATTGAACAGCTTGAGGATAAAATTAAGGATCTTGGGCCCTTGCAGAACCTAGAGTTTCCAGAAAACCTGGAGGAAATGATCGAAGAGCTTGAGAAAAGGAGGGACGATCTGAAGGACAGGAGGTCTTCCATCAAAGAGAAAATAAAGAACTACAATGAAATAAAGGAAAACGGCGTTTGCCCAACATGTGATTCTGATGCAAAGACGGTGAACGTGGAGTTAAAGCTAGCTGATGCTAACTCTCAGCTTGAATCAGTGATTGCTGAGCTGAGCGAGGTTGAGAAGTCCCTCAAGGATAAGAAAGAAACCCTCAAGCAGATGAATGAATTTAACAGGAAGAAGGATACGATATCAAACATTGAGAACACCATAAATGCATTCAAGCAACAGGCCAATCGCATTAAAGAAAACATGGACTCAATGGTAAAGCACAGGGCTGAGCTTGAAAGGGATACCCTAGGCATTGATGAACTGAAGTCAGAGCTTCAGGCCAGGACAGAGAGGTTGAATGAACTTAAAAAGCTTGAATCAGAAGTCAGGGGCAGGCAAACGCGCGCGATGCAGGCTTCCAGCTGGCTAGAAGCAAAGGGCATATCATCAAAGGAAAGCATCGATTACCTGAAGATGGAGCTAAATGAAATAGGGCAGAAGATAGAGAGGCTGAACGAGGGCTCCGCTGTTGACGAATACTCTGAAGTTCTAGCAGCTAGCATCAGAAAGCTTGAGGAGGAAACTGTGCACTATGATGAAGCTGAATATGAAAGTTTAAAGAGCCAGGAAGGTGAGCTTGGTGAAAGGGTGAGCAAGATAGCAGGCAGCCTTGAAGCCATGAGGCTGAAGGGAAATGAGCTTGAAGGTGAAAGGAATGACCTTGAAGCTGTTAAGGTTACGGTTGAGAAGGCAATGAAGTACATCAATCTGTTTGGGAGGATAAGGAACGAAATCTTCAACAGTGAAGGATCACTTGCCACTAGCCTGAGGTCATGGGCAATAAGGGAGCTGTCATTTTACGCTTCAGAGTATGTGAGGTCATTTGGGATAGGGATTTCAGAGATAAGGCTGAGCGAAAAAAGGAGGGAGGTCAGCATAGAATGTTACTCAGGTAACGGCTTGATGGACATAAAATCGCTGAGTGGGGGAGAGAGCGTTGCGATTGCCCTTGCCCTTAGGTTCGCCATGGCTAAGCTAATGGGTATGGGCATGATTGATTTCATAATACTTGATGAGCCAACAGTTTACCTGGATGAGGAAAGGAAGAGCTCTCTTGTGAACATAATATCAGGATTCAACGCCGGAGGCTCAATCAGGCAGATGATCATAATAACACATGACCGTGAGATATTTGAAAATTCGAGCGTAGATGCTATGTTCCAGTTTGAAAAGCAGAACGGTATAACAAGGGTGTCTAAATCCTAACACTTTATGCCGGCTTGAAGTCCCTGAAAAACCTGTAATATAGGAGGGAAGCAAAAATGTAGAATATTGCGCAAATGTAAAACGGAAGGTTTAGCGAATACTTCATTATGATTGCTCCAAGTACCACAGTGCCTGAATTTGCGGCGTTCCATGCAAGAGTTTCAAGGCTCGATGCAATTGGCCTGTACTGTTCCTTCAAAAGTGAAAGCTCAAACGATGATTGCACCGGGGATATCGCGTTCATTATTACTGTCCTGAAAAAGTAGAATGCAGAGAAGAGCGGTAGAGCCATGAACCCGAAAATGCCAGTCAGCGGCATCGCTATCATGAACGCTGTGGAGAGCAACCAGGAGCTCACTATTGACCTTAGTGAACCTCTGTTCCTTTCAATGTACGGCATGTACAGCATAAAGAATGCCATAAAAAGGCTTGTCAGTGAAAATATAAGTGATATGAGCTGAACGCTGGCCCCGAACCTATCCTTGAATTGCACCGGAAAGTAAGGTATCAGGAAGCCTGCACCTGCACCTATGAGCATGGCCGGCAACATGAGCCTGTATATTATGCCATAGCTCTGTTCCCTGAACTTTGGCCTTGAACCTCTAATGTTAACTTTAGACAATATGGCTGGATAGACAGAAAGCAGCATTATTGCTGCCGAAATCATGAACACCAGCCTGTAAGCGTTCACCTTCCCAACATATGGGTAAAATGCGCTGGACACAATTCCCGAAGCAGCTGTGCCAGCAAACGCTCCAATCTGGCTCATGAACCCGCTAGCTGAAAAACCGTGAGTCCTCATTTCAATGTTTTCAGATTTTGAAACCAGTGCACCATAGTTTGGGGTTATCATTGACGACCCGAGTGACCACACTATAGCTGATGAAAGTATTGCAGCCCTTTCCGTTGAAAAACCAATAATCACGTCAGACGCAGCCTGAAGAACTGTTCCAACAATAACTGACCTCTTAGATCCAAGCAGCGTTGATGATGATGACATTGGCAGAAGGAATGCCACAAATGAAATTCCACCAACAGCCGTGAGCGCACCGTAGAAGACCAGCCCATATCCCAGCGAAAGCACATAGAATATTGTTATGAAGCTTCCCATAGCTGACCCTATATTTTCCACCCCATAGTACACTACCAGCCTCTTGGTGTCCTGTGTCAAGTACCTATAATTTTTTATCATGCTAACTGGATCTGGGATGCTCAAATGTTCACTAACAGCTTAAAAAGATGCAAAAATAAACTTTTTATTAAAACTCAATCATTAAGCTTATATGTAACGCCTGTAATATTAAATTGGATTTTGAAGTGGTTCAATAGGTCAAAGCCGGCAGAGAAGAAGCAAGAATCAAATGCAGACAAGCCTACAGTGGAAAATGCGCAGCTGATTGAGGTTAAGAAGATTGATGAGCTTGGAAATATATATGTGGGAGTTGGAAAGGACAACCAGGGAAACCTGAGGTACTATGTCTTTGAGCCAGCACTTCAGCCTGAGGATCTTAGCATGCTTGAGAAGGCTAGGAACATAATATTTGAGAAGTTTCCAATGATGAGCGGGTCAAAGCTCGATACTTATAATAAGATGATAGAGTTCATAGACAATGAGTTCAAGAAGAGGAAGGAGGTGTTCAATTCTGAAAAGCTGGGGTACTACCTTTTGAGGGACCTTCTAGGTTACGGAAAGATAGAGCCCATGATGCATGATGTGGACGTCGAGGATGTTTCCTGCAACGGCCCAGGAGTTCCGGTTTATGTGTGGCACAGGTTCTATGAGTCAATTCCAAGCAATGTAACATTCTTCACAAAGGATGAGCTTGAAGCCTTTGTGCTGAGGTTGGCTTACCTGAGCGGAAAGTCCATAAGCTATTCCAACCCGATACTTGACGCTTCATTGCCAGAGGGACACAGGATCCAGATAACCTTTGGCTCGGACATCTCTGGGAGGGGAACAAACTTCACGATAAGGAAATTCAAGTATGACCCAATAACGGTTGTTGACCTTATAAGGTTTGGCACCATGCCGGCAAAGCTCGCAGCTTACTTCTGGTATGCAATTGAAAGGAACCTTTCTATGCTAATAGCAGGAGGAACAGCAAGCGGCAAAACCACAACGCTCAACGCCCTATCAGTTTTCATACCAGACAATGACAAGGTTGTTACTATTGAAGATACAAGGGAACTCAATTTGAGAAGAGACAACTGGGTTGCAAGCGTCACCAGGGAGGTGATGCCAGGGCAGACGGCACAGAACATAGGCCTTTTTGACCTCCTCAAGGCATCGTTGAGGCAAAGGCCTGACGTGATAATTGTGGGTGAGGTTAGGGGGGAGGAGGCTTACACGCTTTTACAGGCAGTGGCCACGGGCCATGGTGGCATGTCAACTATTCATGCTGAAAGCGTTGAAGCGGTAATTCAGAGGCTTTCCACAAAGCCCATGGATGTTCCAAAGGCCTTCATTGCAACCACCCTGAACATGATCGTTCTGCAGCTGAAGCTAAAGGTCGGTGACAGGAGCCAAAGGAGGGTAATAAGGGTTTCAGAGCTTAACGGTTATGATAGCAATAAGGACGAGATAAATATGGTTGATTCGTTTGTGTGGGACCCAAAGAGCGATTCAATGAGCTTCACAGGAAACAGCAGGATAGCTGAACTGCTTGAAAACAGGTTTGGCATAGCTAAAAATGCATTCATGAAGGAGATAACAATGAGGGAAACCTTTCTCAGCTGGCTTGCGTTTAAGAACGTCAGGCAGTTTGAGGCTGTGAGGGACATGCTTAACAGATACAGGCAGAACCCAGAAGCCATGTACTACAGCTCACTAGTGGAGCTGAACAGTGCTACGGTTAGTTAATTAATTAGTTAGCTAATTGCCTGATCCCCTTGGGGAAAAGCAGCTGTAGGGCCTTCCGTCGTTTATCTTTTTCATAGCTTCTTCGATTATTTCCTGTGCAACCTCGATGCGCATTTCCTCCCAGTCTATTCCCTTCACTTCAAAGTCAGGCGTTTCAGCCTCCTTTATAACCTCCCAGATTGCCCTGCCGTAGAATGGCTTAACGAGCTTCGCGTTGTTGAGCTCGCACCTTGCTCCCTTCCTTTCAACAAAGTATATGCACCTTTCACAGTGTGAATTCATCCATATGACGTCCCTCTGTGGCCTATAAAACTTCATCAGCTCTTCAATGAACTTCTTTTCGCGCTTTCTTGTTATTTCAACAAGCTGTGCCCTTCCCTCCTCTGTTGCCATGTAGAAATCAAGGTTGCCTGTTATGTCCTCAAATTCATTGCCCTGCTGTTTTTCCGCATCCATATGTCCTTATTTTGTTTTTTAGCTATTTTAGCTTTATGATGCCTTTTTGATAAAAGCCACGTTAAAGCTTTTATAGATATTATCATAAAAGTGAATGACATGAGTGAGGACGAAGAGGTTGATAGGATACTAAAGAAGAAGATGAATGAGCTAATTAAAAAACAGGTTCGTCCTCAGCAGAAGGGCAACGAGGACCCATTTGCAACTGTCTCTAAGGTACTCTATGACAGAGGAGATGAAGTCCTTAATGCAGCAATGGCACAGTTTCCCAACGAAACAAAGCTAGTAATTACCAAGCTTGCTGAACTGATAAACAGCGGTGTGATAAACTACAGGATCAGTGGGAGTGAGCTCATGTACATTTTCAGGACCATGGGCCTGCCAGTTACAATTGAAACTCAGATAAAGATAGAGAGAAACGGCAGGAGCCTTTCGCTTTCGGACATGCTCAAGGAAAAGCAGGAAGAATGAATTTCATTTCTCAGCCATTTTTATGGCCTGCATTATTGTTTCCCTTGCAAGATCAACAGACTTGTAACCGATAACCTTAACCCATTTGCCACTTTCAAGCTCCTTATAGTGCATGAAAAAGTGCTCTATCTGCTCCTTAATTCCTGGCGGAAGGTCTTCAAGTGTTCTTACCCTTTCAAACTTTGGGTCTATTGAAGGGTGTGGAACTGCTATGATCTTCCTGTCCAATCCATTTTCATCTTCAGTGACCAGCACGCCGATCGGTATTGACCTGATATAGACACCATGAGGAAGAGGGTCAAATGTTATCACTATGCAGTCAAGTGGATCTCCGTCCTCCCCTTTTGTTTCAGGAATAAAGCCATAATTGAAAGGATAGAATGTTGCTGTGAAAAGTATCCTGTCAACCCTGAGAGCCTTTAGCTTTTCATCATACTCTATCTTTATGTTGCTTCCCTTCGGTATCTCTATAAATACATATATATCGTCAGGAGGATTGATTCCTGCAAGCATTAGGGCATTGTTTGTTTGATGGCTGTATTTTAACGTTTCCGACAGTTTTCAATTCTGATGTTGAAAAATTGCAAATTTTTAGCCATAACAATTGAACATATTTGAAAAAATGCATGGTAAACATTATTATTCTGCTGTCATCTACCCATATTAAGGGGAACAGCGTTGGATAACATTGAACGGGAGGGGACAATTCTTGAAAAAAACGAGCTCACGACAAACATTTTTGAAATGAAGCTGTATGCGCCGAAGATAGCTAGGGCAGCACACGCGGGTCAGTTCATGCTTTTAATGGTTGATGAAAAGGGGGAAAGGGTGCCCATGACTATGGTTGATTGGGATGCAGCTCAGGGCTGGATTGACATTGTGTACCAGGAGGTTGGAACAACCACAATAAAGCTCACAGGGCACAGCGTAGGTGAGAAGCTGTTTTACGTTGCTGGCCCGCTGGGAAAGCCTTCAAGGGTTGCAAAGTACGGGAGGGTTGTCATAATTGGCGGTGGCGTGGGCGTTCCAGCCATATACCCCATTGCAAGGGCCCTGAAGGCCCAGGGAAATTACGTTGTATCGATAATTGGTGCTAAGACATCCAACGCCCTTGTTTATGAGGAAAAAATGAAAACTGTCAGCGATGAGCTGATTGTAACCACAGATGATGGCAGCAAGGGACTAAAGGGGTTCACATCAGAAGCACTGAATATGTTGCTTTCAAGCGGCCAGCACTTTGATGCCATGTGGTCAGTTGGTCCAACTCTCATGATGAAGGCATGCTCAGATGTTGCAGCAGGCAAAATACCAAATTCGTTTGCCAGCCTGAACTCCCTGATGGTCTGTGGTGTTGGAATGTGCGGGGCATGCAGGGTAACGGTAGGCAACAAGATCCTCCTCACGTGCGTGGATGGTCCAGAGTTTGTATCATATGACGTAAACTGGAAGGAGCTGGCAATAAGGCTCAAGTCATACATGAGAGAGGAAACTGTTTCACTGGAAATGCTAAGGGGAGCAGATAAGCTATGAGCAAGGTAGGTAAGAGGGTACAGGTAAGGACCAGGCCTGCAAATGAAAGGGTTAAGGACTTCAATGAGGTTGAGCTGCTCCTTACTGAGGATGAAGCCATAAAGGAGGCTTCAAGGGACATAAAGTACTGTGTTGCGCCGTGCATGAACAGGGGATGTCCTGTGAACGTTGAGGTTCCAACAATGCTGAAGCTTGTTTCTCAGGGAAAGATAAGGGAAGCATATGAATCGCTCATAACCAGAACTCCTGTGCCTTCGATAACTGGCAGGGTCTGCCAGCAGGAAGTTCAGTGTGAGGGCTCATGCGTCCTGAACAGGTTGGGTGAACCTATTGCCATAGGGGCCATTGAGAAGTTCGTTGGTGACTGGGCAATTGAAAATGGCATTGAAGTTGCTGTAAGTTCTCAGAAAAAGGGAAAGAGCGTTGCTGTTGTGGGTTCAGGCCCTGCAGGTATAGTTGTAGCATCAGAGCTGCAGAGGGCAGGATATGACGTTACCATGTTTGAGGCGTTTCATGTGCCAGGAGGCGTTCTGACATACGGAATACCTGAGTTCAGGCTGCCAAAGAGGATAGTGCAGAAGGAGTTTGAAAAGCTTAAGAACATTGGAGTTAAGATAGAGCTTGGCGCAGTAGTTGGCACAACCTATACAATCGATGAGCTGCTGAAGGACTACAATGCCGTGTTCCTGGGAGTTGGTGCAGGCAGGCCAATGTTCCTTAACGTTCCTGGGGAAAACTATGCAAACATCTACACCGCGAACGAGTTCCTTACAAGGGTAAACTTGATGAAATCTTACATGTTTCCCGAATACGATACACCGTTGCACATTGGCAAAAGGGTTGCTGTCATAGGAGCTGGCAACACGGCAATGGATGCCGCTAGGTCGGCGCTCAGGCTTGGAGCTGAAACCTACATAGTGTACAGGAGGGGCAGGTCTGAAATGACTGGAAGGGCAGTTGAGGTTCACCATGCGGAGGAAGAGGGGGTTAAGTTCATGTTCTACTTGGCCCCGTCTGAATTCCTTTCAAGTGATGGCGTGAACGTGAGCGGCATAAGGCTTATGAAGATGAAGCCAGGTGAGCCTGACAGGACAGGCAGGCCGAGGCCAGTACCCACAGGAGAAACCGTTGAATTTGATGTTGATATGGTGATCACTGCCATAGGCTTCTACCCAAACCCGCTAATACCTGGCATGACGCCAGGGCTCAAGACAGATGACCATGGAAGGGTTGTGGTTGACCTCGAGGGTCGCACCAGCATAAAGGGCGTGTATGCCGGTGGTGACATAGTGACAGGTGAGTCAACCGTAATAGAGGCAATGGGCTGGGGAAGGCGCGTCGCCAAGACCATAGACAGGGACCTTTCAAGGTCATAACGCTCATTTAAAGATCAAGCGAATAGTTTTTTAATAAGATATGCAATAAATAACTTACAAATTCGTGAGCAAGAAAGCTGCGGCATTCATGGAGGAGTTGAATTGCGAATTATATATTTATATACCATTAATGAGAATAACATAACAGAGAGCATGCGTCGATCAAATACAGTGCGCATCATTGCTGGAAAGGAAACCAAAGCTAAATTAATTGCTATTGGTAAGGCATTTGTGAACTGCTGGAATGAAGTGAACACATTGAGGCTTGAGCAGTACAAGAGGCACGAGCTTGTCGATTTCGCGAAAACAGAAAAAATCGTTTATGAAAAATACAAGTCAGCATTGCACGGGGCAAACGTTGAGCAAGTAACAAGGAAGAACGCATCCGCATGGGAATCTTTCTTTACGCTTAGCAAAAAGAAGAAAGAAGGGGAATTGCCTAAGTGGATGAAGCCAAAGCCCCCTCATAAAAAGAAAGATGATTTGTTTCTTTTGATCAGAAACGACAGGTACAAGATTGAAGGAAACGAAATATATCTTTTGGACTTTAACCTGAGGCTTAAGTTCAACGGAAAGCTCAAGTGGGCCGGCAAGCAGGGAACTCTTGAAATATATTACGATAAAGTAAGGAAGAAGTGGTACGCAAGGATTCCGATGACTTTAAAAGTAGATAATAAACCAAGGGGCAAAATGAAAGCAGGCATAGACCTCGGCATTGCAAACCTTGCAACTGTGGCTGTTGATGACGGCTCGTGGATGCTCTTCAAGGGCGGTTCAGTTCTATCTGAATTCAAGAAGATAACAAAGCGCATTTCAAAGGAAAAGAAGAAGCTTGCCAAGCACGGCCTTAAAACAAGCAGGAAGCTTGAAATGCTGTACAATAGGCGTGCTGTTCTGCTAAAGAATGCAAGGGAAGGTCTAGCGAGGGAAGTTGTAGAATCTCTTTATGACAAAGGTGTAGGGGAAATAGACATTGGATATCCAAAGGGTATAGCTCAGGATAAAGGAAATGAAAGGAATTCAAACTTCTGGAACTATTTATCAATAATAAACCGCATCAAGGACGTCGCACAAGAATATGGCATAAAGGTCAAGCCTGTTAATGAGGCAAATACATCTAAGACGTGTTCTCTGTGTGGAGAAATTCACGAAAATGGAAGGATTAAGAGGGGATTGTTTGAGTGTCCTCACACGGGAAAGGTAATAAACGCGGATTTGAACGGAGCAATAAACATGATAAAACATATCCCCAAGTCCGATGAGGATAGGGGTAAATGGCTGAAGGCACAGCCTGTGGTCTACCGTTGGACGAGCGGAGCGGGGTGGGTAACCACTAGCAATGAAACAGTGAGAATGAAAGCGGTAAACCACGAACCTATGATCAGCCTTGAAGGAACCACATTTCCTTTAGGGCTGTGAGGATGTCAGTATTATAATGATTTGCACAAGAAAAAATTATATGCCCACACATGGATGTGCATTGCATGAGCATTAAGGGAAGGGATATAATATCTGCGCTTGACCTTAAAAGGGAAGAAGTTGAACTGCTTTTAAATGAAGCTGAATCAATGAGGAATGAGCTGAAAGGAAGGAGGTGCCTGCATTTGGCTGACGACAAAATTGTCATGACGGTCTTCCTTGAACCCAGCACAAGGACAAGGTTGAGCTTCCAGTACGCCGCTGCTTACCTGGGCGCAAGGGGGATTGACTTTGGCGCAACTGAAATGTCAAGCATACAGAAGGGCGAGACTTTCGAGGACACTGTTACCATGATTGACGGATATGGGCCAGATGTCATTGTGCTGAGACAGAGCGTCCCCGGGAACGCAAAGAAGGCAGCTGAAATTGCTAAGGCACCCATAATAAATGCTGGCGACGGAGCAAACGAGCACCCAACTCAGGCGCTGACCGATGTTTACACTATCAGGAGGGAAATTGGAAGGCTGAACGGCGTAAAAGTGGGAATAATGGGTGACCTCAAGCACGGGAGAACCGTGAGCAGCCTGTCCTACATGCTTGACAGGTTTGACGGCAACACCATAACATACATTGCACCGGATGAGCTACAGGTCAAGCCTGAAGTTTTAGGGAAGCTCACAAGAACAAAGCACAGTAAGGCTGAGAGAGTAGAGGATGTAATTGAAGAACTTGATGTGCTTTATGTGACAAGAATACAGAAGGAAAGGTTCACTGACCAGAAGGAATACGAAAGGCTAAAGGGGAGCTACGTCATAAGCAGGGGCTTTCTGGAAAAATTCAGAAGGAGACCAATAATAATGCACCCGCTTCCGAGGGTTGATGAGCTAACTGTTGACGTTGACGGCATGAGGGAGGCAAAGTACTTTGAGCAGGCCAGGAACGGTGTCTACGTAAGGATGGCGCTCCTTAAAGAAGTGATGGGCTGATCAGCGCGTTCATTAAGTGATCAAAATATGGCATTACCTTCCCCGTGATCGTTCTGAGTCAAATCCGGTTATTCCGGGAAATCTCTATCATGAACTCGGTTGCGCCCAGCCTCTTCCAGTACATTTCCATCCTTATGGCACCAGTTTTAGCAGGAGCTATCATAAACCCATTTGAAATGCTCCAGCTATTTCAGCATGCGTGCGTTTCTCTTAATATGTTCAAAAATTTATCCCCTGAATTGAATCTGATTCAGGCAAATTACCTTAACACATTTAGTTATTTGCTGAACTTTTTCCTCATAAGGACTATGGCTACGATAACAGCCAATGCAATCACCGCTGCTATTTCCCAGTAGCTCGATGAAATGCTAGCCATATATGAAACTGATGGCTTGCTGAATGAATTTGTAACAGTTAAAGCCGATCTGTTAACCTGAAAACTTCCGTTTACCTGCGAAACTGTATAGCCAGACGGGACAGTTATGCTGTACGTATATCTGCCGTCGGGAATTAGCGTTAAAATGTAGCTTGAAGATGTCTGCGCGTTAAATTGCAGCTTCTGCCCCAGCTCTGAAATTCCCTGAACTGAAACCGACCAAGATGAATTCGCCTGCAACCCACTTTCTTTGAATGCAACGGGGTAAATGCCCATTGACCTGCTTGTCGATGAACTGCCAATGGAGTTTCCCGAATATGCTGTAAATATATAGTTACCAGGTGACTTTACGGGATAGAAAACTTTTCCGGAAGCTGCGCCTGATGAAATCATTGAACCGTTGACTGTAAGGTAAACGCTGTTCAGATTGTACTGCTGGGCATAGGGAACTGACCAGGATG
>Ga0080003_1000383_pt1 | contig 29951 bp, 49 predicted proteins | sample JossMetagenome_FD_69206 | JGI IMG/M metagenome (GOLD analysis project Ga0080003, IMG submission 69206) | Hot spring microbial communities from Joseph's Coat, Yellowstone National Park, USA - JC2_E (SPADES assembly) (version 2) | ecosystem: Environmental > Aquatic > Thermal springs > Hot (42-90C)...
AAGACTACGAATATTTCTTCGACTCTAATCCAAGAGCTATTGAAATATTACAAAGATTATCTGAATTATCTAATCAGTATTATACTATATGTTATTCTCTACTTGAAGAGCTAAATCAGGAATTATCTCTAGAGGAGCAATAAAATGACTGATGAAGTTGAAGAATTGTATCATAATATTGCTGAACTACAATCACAAGTTAGTGAGCTTATAGACTTATTAGAAAGAATACGAAGATATTCATTAAATAATAATAGAGATGAATTAGAAGAAATATTGGAAAAAATAAAATATTTTAAGGAGAATAAATATGGTTCTAGTATTACCAAAAAAAGGTGATAAACTAATTTGCGGTGCTTGTTTAGGTGAAATGGGCTACGTAGATGAGGATTATATCTCTTTCGCTTCAAGACTAAATCCAGAACGTTTAAAAGAGTTACATCTTGGTGATAATTCGTGGTTAAGTTATGATGGCTGCCAATAAAAGAAAACGTTGTTTCTTGCGTTGCTATATCAAAAGAAAGGACTATCCCTATGAAGGCATATTTACTTTTTTATACTGTCCTCTCTGCGGAATGAAAACATCTCATTTTTCATCTGACAATCATTATTTCTTTCATACATTTGAAAATAGACATGCCTAACACACGTGATTTATTGAAATACATAAACTCCTATAATAAAAAGGAGTTCACCACAACAGAACTAGCAGATTATTTGCTTAAAATAGGTGTGATTAGAAAGGAATATTATCATAGTGAAAGATCTAGAATTTATTATAGATTAAAAAATCTTTCACTATACGGGTTTCTATTAAAAAAGAAGATAAATAAGCGAGTCGTTTATTGGATTCTAAATTAACAGTCCTCTATTTCTAAAAAATATAAGAAGAGGTGAGTTCTAGAGGACAGTTGGTAAAAAACCTAAGGAGCAAAAAATGCCAGCGGATCTAAGCGTAGCCGAAAAACCTATTTACAATGCGCTCTTGAGTAAGGTATTTCAAGGCAATACAGAGGCCTTGGACGCCGAAATTCAAAGAGTGCAAGACGAAACAGGTTCTATCAACCGCGCAAGCGCGTTGAGAAAACTGTTCCGGGAGAAAGGCCGACGTGAACTATCGTCTAACGCATCTGTTGTGGGATACTTCCTGCAACAGTACCAGCGACAGGCCGGGGAAGATGGAGAGTCTAGATACAGTGTATATCTAGCAACTCTTCGTGGAATTACAACAATACATATTAACGACCCCAGGACTGACCTGCCTAGTGTAAGGGAATCTGGTCTTACAATGAAGACGTTTGGGGAGCGTCAAAAGTGGACTGGTCTTTCTGAGGTTGAAAATATCCTCTACGGGACCACTTCACTTTACGCCAAGAAGGGAGTTACAAAGTTCGAGCCAGCTAGCGAAGACAGTATCCCTAAAAAACTTGGAGATCTTTCCCGACCTATTACAGAAATAGAGGATGGCCAATTCCTTTGGCATGCTTACATAAGTGTTATCTTTCCCGTCGGAGAGTTCGAAGGTGGAGAACTAAAGGGGAACAAGCCTATTCTTGGAACAGGTGGGGAAGCACACGCACGCGTGGGACTTACAGATGAAGTAGATCGAAAGACCGGTAACCCTGGAAACGCGCGAACATTTGTAGAAATTACATCTGAATATCAGCTTCGCACTCTTCTAGGAGAGTACTGGGACGACGGTTTACTACTAAGCGACGACGCATTTACCGAACTGAGGGATGCTCTAAAGAGCACTCCAGTCCTGGTATTCGGTAGTGGTGTCACGCCAAACAACCCGCGACTTAACGTCCAGGTGAGGCAGAGAATGAAGTCACCAAAGATCCAACTCACTAATGGGCGTGGTTTGATCGTTCCCTACGATTGGACCAGTTAAACATATTCTTACAAGCTGGATAGTATTAATGAACTCACCGTACTATCCAGCATTTTTATTTTTTTGGAGGAAATATGCAAGATGAAGATAGTTGGGGAGCACCAGTTTCTTCGCCTACGCCTTTAACAAAACAGATGATAGACAGCAAGAAGAAGCTTTCTGTTGAACTTCCATTATTATACCGCATAAATTTTAGCGAAGTAGAAACACCTGCACGAGTCGATTCAAGTATTCTTGAGTCTGGTTACGTAGAAGGTACTTTTGTTCTACTAATAGGACCGCCAGGTACTGGTAAAAGTAGATTCGCATTACAAGAATGTATTGCTGCTTCTATGTCCCCCTCTCCAAAAGATTCACTCTATTTATATAATGAAACTGTTAAGATAAAATTCGATAGTTTTGTTAAAACAATCTGTGAAAAAATGCAAATTAGGGATGATTCAGATTTATCACATATAACATTTTGTGATATGAGTAAATTTTTGCTAAGAACAGCAGATTATGATAGTATTAAGAATTTTGCTCAAAGAGTTTGGGCTGGCACTGTAGAACAATGGCTTAATCAAAAGAAGCGTAATCCAGCGTTTGTAGTTATAGATTCTATATCTAACATCGGTAGAAGATACATTCCACAGCTTACAGTGCTAAATAAAGATCTAACTGAGGCATTAGTGGATGTATATAAAAAACATAATGTTAAACCAGTTACTTTCTTTATTCATCAAAAATCTTTATCTCCTAGAGAAAATAATACTGATAGTGTGGTTGGAGGATATGGCTTAGTTCATGAGGGTGATATGTCTATTATTCTTAAACTGCACGATGTTAATAGATGGGATGCCGATAGATATGGTTGGCAAGAAGGGCAAATGGTACATACACTACAAATAGCTAAAGATAGATATTCAACTACTGATTTTAAAGAGTCTATAGTGTTTATAAATAAGCGTGGTTTCCTTCAATTAGGGCAAAATATTCATGCTATGCACGAAGAAGTAAAGGAAAACAAAAAAGTATTAGCGGAAAGCGATTGGCCATAGGAGAAGAAAATGAAAGAAGATAAAGAAATCACGAAGGAGATATCTGAGCTGATTAAGCTGACTAACCAGGTAAAAGAGTTAGATAATCGAAGAAGCCAATTAGCTAAAGAAGTTTTGGAACATATGAAACATCTCGAAATGAAAAATTTTCTAATTGATTGGAACGAGGTTAGATATATAGTGGAGAGATGTTCATCTGTAAGATATAAGGACGCTGACCCAAAAGTGGTTAGATCGTTACTGGGTAAAACTGGTGAAAAATATATCAGAGAGTATGTTATGCCAGAACTACGCTCTGAGCTACCACCGCATCTAGTAGATAAAATATTTCCCATAGATAGAGAAACAGAATATGTTAGAGTAAGAGTTTTCAAAGATGAACTATATTCCTAAATATGAGAGGAGTGCTTCAAATATCAAATGGAAATGTTACGGTTATATTTACTACATTAGTTAATCCTGCTTTACTAAAACAGATTGATTTAGATGTTGATTTAGAGGGTTATATTAAATTTAAAAATGGTCAATACTACGAAGATCCACTTACTAAAAGACCTTTAAAAATTACTAGCTGTGTTTTAACTACTATTAAGGTTACAAGCGACGTCAAACGAGTCTTTCCAATTGACAATACTGATGAATCAATTAGATACATTGTGGCCGAACTAAAGTTAGGTCCATACAAAGAATAAAGGAGGTATATATGAGCTACCATGACGAAATAATTGAAAAAGCGAAAGAAATAGAAAAGAGTAGAGACGAGTTGTATAGCCGAGGAAAAGCCAAGAAGATATATTTTTCTGAAGAAGAATACATATATTTGTACGGAGCATTATCAAAACTTTTAAGGGTAAAAAACCAGATAACTGATATAGAAAAAGCAAAAGATGATATTATAGATGCCTACAATTATTGTGCCTTATTGTATAATAGTTTGAAAGGTAGATAGTATGTTTTCATTTCCTTCTGAATTAAGATGCGAAATATGTGGAGATAATGCTGACAAATTTTACATGGGTAGGCCTATTTGCGACCAATGTTTAGTAATGTATACCGAGGCTTGTAATGAGTGCTAATGTAGTTAAAATTGAAATACTGGATAATAAAGCTAGAATACCTACAAAAGCGCACGACGGTGACGCGTGCTATGATATATATTCTATTGACGAATATACATTACATCCCGGATCTTTCCATGCTTTTAGAACTGGTTTAAAAATGCAAGTTGAACCTGGTTATTATATTGAAATAAGACCTAGATCTGGTTTAGCTATAAATCATGGTATAACAGTTTTAAACTCTCCAGGAACAATAGATTCAAACTATGGTGAAGAGGTAAAAATAATATTAATTAATCATGGCAAAGAGCCATATACTTTTCTAGCAGGTAATCGGATAGCACAAATGACTATACATAAATCTGTTAATATAGAGTTTAAGGAATCTAAAATAGAAGGTAGAGCCGGTTTCGGCTCTAGTGGGGTATAAATGATGAAAGATCTAATTAATGATTTGCACTTTTGTTTCAATTGTAGAAAATCAATATTCAACCAGCTCATCTACGTAATTAATGATACGAAGTTCTGCCTAAAATGTGGTCTCAACATAGCAAGATTGAAAACGCTAGGTTATGATGTAGAGATCTATCCTGAGAATTGAGTTGAAATGTCGAAATGTATCATATGTTCAGAAACATTACCTAATATCTATTTAAGAGTCTGTAGTGAGTGTTTTGAGCATGTAAAGAAACAGGATTATAAATACATAGCCGAAAAACATTGGGAATATTGGCAGAAGAATAAACATAGAGAAATAGACTTAACATCCCCTGACTTTCAAAAAGTATATACTAACCATTTTATAAAACAGTTTTGTAGGTCATTAGGTATAAAATATCTTGATTCTAAAAAAATTATTGAGGAATTAGCTAAATTAGCTATGAATGAGTATCAGAATCCGAGTAATGATCTGGCTGAAGTAATATTAAGTGTAACCCTTTTCCTAGAAAAATATGACAGATAAATGCTTTATAATTATTAGAGGTGGGCATTGCTCATTATTTGGAGCTCCATCTCATCTAATACAAAAATTAGACAGTCAATTTACCTACTTTCCTACTAACTACGAATACATGTCTGCATATATTAATGGAGATTGGGATGGTAGAATAAGATTATTTAATAAAGGACATTTTCCTATTGGTTTTATACACGATGTTATTAAAACAATATCTCCATATTGTGAAGTAGAAATAAAAGATTATAGAAAACTAGGTCCAGATATAAGTGTTGGTGGTCCAAACTATGTTTTGAGAGATTATCAACAGGATATATTAGAAAAATGCATTCAGTATAAAAATAGTTCAGTGCAATTGGCTACTGGCGGTGGTAAAACATTACTTGCAGCTGAATTTATAAGAAGAATAGCTAAGAAATCACTATTCATAGTTCCATCAACAGAAATACTATGGCAAACTAATAAAGTTCTAAATGAAGCTTTAGAAGTCCCTGTAGGTATAGTTGGTGATAATAAATCAGATATAAAGGATATTACTGTTGGAACTTGGCAGTCATTATACAAAGATGAATATTCAGATTATCTAGGTAGTGTAGATGTAGTAGTTGTAGATGAATGTCAACATATCGGTGCAAATATTTTAAAACAAATCCTATCTAACTGTCCAGCTACTTATAGACTAGGCATGAGTGGTACATTATTTAGAGAAGACGGAGCTGATTTAGAACTAGTAGCTGCAACAGGACCTAAAGTAGCTGAAATATCTTACTCCTATCTTATAAAACATAATTACTTAGTTCCAGCAAAAATAAAAATTATTAGAATACCAGAAAAGAGATACAGTCAGGAATATTCTTACAATTTAGTTTACGAAGACTATGTTATAAGAAATAAAGACAGAAATGAAGAAATAGCTAATACAGCTAAACAGCTTATATCATCTGGTCGTAAAGTTCTTATTTTTACGTCTAGAATTGAGCACGGTTTTATATTACAAAATATGATCGGATGCGACTTCGTGTATTCTGATAATCCTGATAGAAGAACTATTATCGATATGTATACAAGTAATAAAACAAAATGTTTAATTTCAACCTCTCTATTACAAGAAGGTATAGATATACCACCAATAGATGCTTTAATATTAGCTGGACCCCAAAAATCTTTAGTAGCTACAATACAAAAGATTGGCAGGGCACTAAGACCTTACAATGGTAAAAAAGATTGTATAATTATAGATTTCCAAGACAATGCTAAATATTTATCATCGCATTTTAAACTACGTTTGAATTACTATCGTAGAGAACCATCTTTCAATATCATACATGACTTTTATAGCACAGACGTAGGAGGTGTAAAAATATCCCAACGGGGTTGAAAAATTGGGAAATCAGGAAATAGCTGACAGTCTCTATATGGACCTTTTAACTGTTCGACCTTTAGAAGGATCCAGGTTGAACAGTTACGTATATGCTTCTGATATTAGTAAATGTATCAGACAAACATACTATAAAATGGTCGAAACCCCTTTAGATGATTCCGCTGAGGATGCCTCCCACCGGGTTTCTTTTGTGCTCGATGCTGGTAATGCTTACGAAAATCTAATAACAGAGAGACTTATACTTTTAGGTTTATATCGCGGACGTGTGCGCGTTTCGCACAGCGGGTTATTAATTTCTGGCGAAACAGATCCAATTATTGAATACCGTGGTAAGAAAATAATAACAGAAATTAAGGCTACTCATAGAAAACATTACACCACCATACTTAATAACTTAAAATTAGGTAATTATCCTGAGCTTTATGTTGCCCAATTGCAGGCCTATTTACATTTGTATGAGCAAGCTGATTTTGGTGTTTTAATTATTTGTAACAGGGACGTAAACTACGATGATAAAATGCCTCCTTTTCTTGTAATTCCAATAGAGAGGGATGAAAACTGGAAGAAAATTAATTGGTCTAGATTAGAACGATTAAAAGAGGCTGTTAAGAAAGGAATACCGCCAGATAGGGAATTTGAACAGTCTAGTTGGCAGTGTAAGGTTTGTCCATATAATAAAACATGCTATTCAGATATAGATGCGTAAATGACAGACAATTTAATAGACACAATAGAATATTATCTCAATCATAGATATCCTAATAGAGAAAATTTAGTAAAGGGCGTAAGCATAAGTTTAATAGCAACCATTGCTGGTAATTCAGTTAAAACTGACCTAACTTGTCCAATACAAACTAGGAGCAATATGTATGTATTGCTATGTGCTCCTAGTGGTGTTGGAAAAACAACTATCAGAAATTATGGTCTAGATATACTAACTTCAATAAGTTACAAAAACCTTATGCCAGACGATATTACAACTGAGGCTATACCTAGATATCTATATCACCACCCACATGCTTTAATGACTATAGAAGAATTGAGTGGCATGCTAGGGTCTTATAAAAAGAAAGCATACCTGGCTGGTATGGTTGGCGCTTTAATCAAAATGTATGATGGAGCGCCATTAACTCAAGGTAGATCTACTAGAGAATCTATTGAAGCTCGTAATTACGCTATGAATGTTATAGCGGATATACAGCCTAGGCTACTATCTCAAACAGCTGATGAAAACGATGTACAATCTGGTTTTATACCAAGATTCTTTATATACCATCAGAAAGATAACCGCAGGATAGCACCAGTTACTATGAATCAATTTCAGATTAATTTACGAGCGAAGATTATAGATCAATGTAAATCCCTTTATACTACGCTCTTACACAACAACATAGATTTTGTTTTTACACCTCAACAAATAGAGACCATATTTGATAAATTAAAAAACTATACGACAACAGATTTGGTTCACTTTGAACCCATATACACAAGAGTTAATACTATAGTCTATAAATTAGCAATGTTGCGTAGGATAGCTGACTTAAATTTTATAGAAGGGCTAAAACAAAGTAAAGATACTGACGCTTGGGAGTTAGAAAAATACTCTAGAATTAATAAAAAAATTAACATGGACGATAGATCTGTTGAGTGGGCTATAGATTATTGTATTGATTACTGCAAAAACTCTATACCTGAAACATTAAAAATATTAGAACTAAGTGATGCAGACAAAATCAAGCATAGTATTTCGGAATACATTGATAAGCACTCATCTCCTATGCCAGAATCTTTACTATATAGATCTGTTATTTATAGCTTAAAAGATGTTCAGAGAATAGAAAATGCTATTAAATTAGCTACAAAGATGAAATTGATAAAAAGAGAAAGTGTTCAAGGTGGCCATAGATATAGAGTTTATACACAAAAGGATGAAGAAAAAGAGCTTTCGGATGATATATGGGGCGAACATGATTATAGTTGATGATCGGGAACCTGAAGAAATACAATTAATAGCTGATGAAATAAAGAGACTGGAGTATGGAGATATAGCAATTGATACGGATAGCAGAAAACTAATATTAGAAAGAAAGACTATTCCAGATTTGTTTCAAAGCCTGTTTACTGGTAGATTAAATGATCAATTAATTGGCTGTGACGGCCTTCTACTTGATTTAAGAAAGCATGGATTTGAAATATCTAAGTATTTCCAATATTCAAAATCTGGATATAATCCTATAGTATTCATTAATTTGTTAAATGGAATATCAACTCACCATAGAATATTTTACTTTATAAGTATAGAGCAATTAAAAAGTATGCTAATTAGATTTGAAGATAAAATATCTAGAGATGAGTTTGGACAAATACGTGAAGTAATGCCAAAATCTAGATTACCTGTTCAAGTTAGAATACTATCACAGTACCCAGGTGTTGGAATAGAAAAAGCTAAACTGCTATTAACTCACTATGGTAGTATAGAGGCTGTAGAAGAAGCTGCATCTATTATTGACGTAATACCAGGAGTAGGTGTTAAAACTCTAGAATCTATTAATGAAGCTAGGTGTAAGGTAGTTAATAAAGAGCATCTATGTTGAATTATAAAATTATTATTGGTGATAATAGAAATGTGCCAGCTATACCATCAAGTACTGTGCACTTTGCTATTACCTCACCACCTTATTTTGATGCAAAACCGTATAATACAGAGGATCCTAATAATACAGGTAACTATAAAGATGAAGAATATTTTAAGATGGTTGCTGCTAGTTACAAGGAAGTGTTTAGAGTATTAAAACCTGGCAGAAAATTCGTTTTAAATGCACCAGAATTTTATGCTCGATCTCCTATCGATAATAGATCAGTGCTTCTACACTTAGGAACTAAATCTGTAAGTTTATGCGAATCAATAGGTTTTATACATGAGGCAACAATATACTGGAATCAAGGTCGTAGTAGTAGTATAAAAGTACCTGGCAGTCTCCCATATCCCGGTGGACCAGTAGTTCTTAACGAAATAGAAGAGTGTTATGTTTTGAGAAAACCTGGTACTGCCGACTATTCCCATGTAAATGAAGCAGAACGTGAGGCATCAAAGTTAGATCCTAATTTTATAAAGGAACATATATATAGTGACTGGCATATTAGACCAGAAAGTCATGACAGGGTCCATTTAGCTCCCTTTCCAATAAAGCTAGTAGAGGACTTCATAAGAATGTATACATTTGTAAACGAAACAGTTTATGATCCTTTCATGGGAAGTGGAACAACTTTAAGAGCCGCTAAAAATTTACATAGAAGCGCTATAGGCTGTGAGATAGGTTTTAAAACAACGACTGGTGAAAATTGGCTCGAGTATGTTAAACGTAAAGTAGGGTGGTTAGACGGTAATTTACTTGATGAGCAAATATTATATGAAATTGTTTATCCTGATGGTAAAATAGTTACAGATGTTATAAAAAGTCTTGGTAAGGTTGAATTAACTGATGTTTATAAGAATGAGTTTATAGAAAAATTTGATCCAGAATATAAAAAAGATGAAGAAATAAAAAACAAAGAATTAATTATGCACATAGAGTCTGAATTGCCTGCTAAGTCTAATATTCTTGACGAGGAATCTTGGAAATCTACTAGTGGGAATAAGCAAAAGAAGCTATTTTGAGGTGTAAATGAAATCAAGTCCGCAAGAATATAAGTTATATTGCTATCAGTGTGGGAGAGAAATCGCCAAGGCTAAAAATAAATATGGATATATGAAAGATAACTATGTTCGGAGTTTATGTAAAATCTGTTTTGATATCCATTATAATATTAAATATGACGCGCCTGTAAAAAACTATGAGATAATTGTAATAGAGGATAATGTATGATAGTATCTATATCTCAAGAATATATTTTTTACAATGATAAGCCGCCAGAAAAACATAATCATAGACCATATTTTCTTTGTAGAAGCGATACTGATGTTCCAAAATTAGATAAAAGAGTTGTTGAAATAGGCGATATAGAACAATATGATTCATGGGTTAATTGGGGCCAAAAAGTAAATGTCAGGAGAATATATATAAATCATCCTAAGAGCACTCCAAGTGTTTCCAATATTTATTATAAGGCGGGTTTTGAAAATTATGAAAATGGCGTACCATATTTACAAAGGGTTATATCTGATCTATGCGCTCAAGGAATGTGGCCACTCAACACTAACAATGAAAAAGTCATATTAAAATGTGTAATATATGATTTTGAAGTAGTTAATGGTTTTATAAATTGTTGCGGTATTGGTCAATTTAATATAGCTGTTACTAGCTCTATGAACTTAGATAATGAAAAATTCGATATTAAATTTGAATTACTGGATAAAGAGCCATTAGTTACGCAATTATTAGCCAACAGTATTAACGAAGAACTTAATAATATACTAATTCCACTTATACGAATAATGAAAGAATCACATATACTCATAGGCCATAATATATTAAGTTTCGACAACCAGGAGTTATTGAATAGATTATCCGAGTACAAAGAAAATAATGAAGTCAAGGACTTTATTAACATTTATACCTATTCACATAACGCATTTTATAGAGGCCGTATTAGCAACTCTTTTGAGATTTATCCAATCAGTTTTGATACATTATTAGCATCGAGATTTTTGTTCAAAGATTTTGCTGAAGGTCAATATGGTTTAAAAGTATTAGCACCATTACTAGATGTGGACGTTACTAAGTATAGTTCTAGATCCTCTGAATATAATAAACGTATATTAGAACGAGATTTTGAAGGATTTGGTAATTGGTCAAATAACAATCCACTATGCCTTCAATATAATAGAGACGATATATATCAAACTTTTGGCATATTCACTAAGATGTTTAAAGAGATCTTAACTTATATGTTTATTACAGGAATGCCATTTCAAGAAGTTGTATCAGGCGCTAATACAAAGATAGCTGATTATATGACATTAATTAGATGTTACAAGAAGAAGATATGCCCACCAGTTGTAGAACCTATAAAGGTAGCTAGAGCTCTAATGTATCATTTTAAAGGTGAAACTCCATCAAAGAAAGAAATATTTGATTTCTTTAGACAACACGAATGTAATGATAGTTGTTTGAGTGGATTTAAAGTGCCAGACAATAATAATCATCTAGATATAGAAGTTAATAATGTACTAGATAATGTACTAGAAGAAACAGAAGAATCTGAAGATGATATAAAACATTTTGATATGATGATCAATAAGCTTTACAGATGCGTTCGCTACGGCATTGAGATGCCAGACTATGTTGAATATTATCCATTACTATTAAATTATTTAAGTGTGGGTGGTATGATATTCAAACCTAAGATTAGTATACAACCATTACATAATGTATTCAAGGCCGATGTAAGTGCGCAGTATCCATCAATTTTAAAAGCCAAGAATATTGTTTGTGATAGTGTTAAATTATGCAGAAAAGATGAAACACCTGATGGTTGGTGTTGGTTTAGAAATATAGGTAGTACAAGTATTTTGGATAAATTTAATTGGAAATATGCTGATGAACCATATGTCGATAAAATGGATGAGTATCCAAAACAGTATTTTATAGGTTACAGACAAAAAGGTGAGGAAGGAGTAATTACTAAAGCACTTACTGGTATTATGGAAATAACTTCTAGATATAAGAAAATACCAGAATGGCAAGATGTATATCAAAGAACATTAAAACCATTAAGAAATTCTCTAACTCATGGTATCCTTTTATCTTTAGAAGCAACAAGTATGCAATATAATATAGCTGGTACTGCAATTCCAACGCTTGGACAGATTATAAGTAGTAAGATGATATCTGAATGCAAAAAGGGTGGGTGGCAGTTATTAGAAGCTGATACCGATGGAGCTGAATTTATAAAAGCAAGAGAAGATGCTATAGAGTTTGAAACTATAATTAAAGGTGTAGAAGATTATTGGTTTAAAGAATTAAATTATCCTATATCATTTGATATAGAATTACACGAACACAAATTATATTTAGCTCATAAAAACTATGTTACAATAAAGAGTAATAAAGTAAAACTTACTGGCGCTACTTTACACGCATCTGACAAGCCAAACATAGCTGAAAATATTATGAAAAAATTAATGTTAGAAATTCTACCAATATCTAATACTAAAGAAGAATTTTTAAATAACATTAGAAAATATACTACAAAGATAATTAATGCTCAGTTCAAAGATTTAAAGCTTAGAGATCTAGTTATGATATCATCTATAAAACCACCAGCTGATTACACTAGCAATAATTTTAGATTAAGAGCTGAAGCTATTGAAAGAGTACTAAATAGAACAATAACTTTTCCTACAAAGATAGAGTTTCTAGTATGTAAGAAACCATTACCTGATGTACCAGCCAATAAAACTAGTAGCGATCCAATAGCATATATGTGGCCAAAAGAAATAGTTGAAGAACAAAACATTGAAATAGATTACGAATGGTATAAAAATATGATTTATACTTATATAGATAGTTGTTTTGGATTAGAAAAATCTAGTAGTAGACATTCTGTCAAGAGCCTTGTCGGATTTGATCAAGAGAATATTGTAGAAGAAGCAAGAAAAATACCGTTTAAAACATATGTTAAGCAAAAGAAACTATTTTGATGGAGGATTACAGGCATACTTGAGCGGAATTCACGACGTACTTAAAGATATTGCCTGGGAATTCCCGCCGTACTTACGACATACTAAGCCGTGTTTGTCCTCTACACCAGGTCCCGGGACCCCCGTTGCAAATGAGATGTATGAGATGCATATTGCCTGGGAATTCCCGCCGTACTTACGACATACTAAGCCGTGTTTGTCCTCTACACTAGGTCCCGGGACCCCCGTTGCAAATGAGATGTATGAGATGCATATTGCCTGGGAATTCCCGCCGTACTTCGACATACTACCCCCGTGTTTGTCCTCTACACTAGGTCCCGGGACCCCCGTTGCAAATGAGAGGTTATAATGAAAACTATTTTCGACGCAGTTGAGAGCACTTCAGATATCTCCTCAAAGGTCTGTGAGATATGCCAAACAGTCTTTAAACCAATTCAAGAAACGCAACGATTTTGTTGCCTAAGATGCAAAAGAAAACATAACAACAAAGTATACAATCAAAGAAAGAGTAGGATATTCTTAAAACAAGGAACAATTGTTGAACCTTTTAAATTACCAGAACATCCAGAACATCTAGAAGATAGAATAATAACAAATAGTGTATTAGGCCCGATAAGTGAATTGTATATACTTCAATTGCCAATAACAAATAATAAACACGAGCATTTAGTAGTTAGGAGATCTCTACGCATAGATTTATCTTTTTGTCCTACTTGTTCGAAAAGAGAGAATAGAATAGTTTTGATATCTAGATCTCCTAGTAGAGTAGTTTTAACTACAGAACAAAGACAGTACCGATACTGGAAAAAGCGTTATGAGAGAGGATACAGAGTACGCAGAAAAAACAATAACAATACGTGATGACGCAATGTATGGCTATACTGATGTTATAGATAAGATTATGCACAAAGTAGAACCTTACATAGATATTTTAATACGTAAAAAACGATTTGAAAATGGTATATACAGAATTAGAAACGGTTATGATAATAGATTAACTCCATACAAAATAGAAATATTTGATTCAAAGAAAATATTATGGTTGAATATAAATAATGAATTAGCTAAGGCTATTTTAGGAACTGATAAACCTCCAATATATGGCAATTATTTAAGAGATTTGAGAAAATACTTAGGTAGACACGATTTAAGTTTTGTAAACGTGCCTATAGTATATATACACAATATAAAACATCTTCCAGTTAAAGTTCAAACTAAGTTGGAGTAAAAAATGTATTGTAAGAATTGTAACAGTAACGTAGTTGGTCTTACAAGAGAAGGTGAACTATATTGCCCTCAATGTGGTTTAGTCGTAGAAGTAGAGACTTTATCAGGCGAAGAAATAAGAGATCAACAATCTTACGCTAGAGATAGCTCTTACATAGGTTTTGGAAGATATCCAGAATTTAATAGTAGATTAAGAAGATTGGATAATGAATCAAGATATAATAAATACACTAACTTTGAAAATAAGTTAGATATTGTTTGTAAAGAGCTCGGTGTACCAGATAATATCAAAGAGGATGCTTTTAGAATATACAAAAAATCATCTATTGGCAAACATAGCTGGTGTAGTCTAAAAACTAAAGCAATCGCATGTCTATATATAGCATACGAAAGAAATAATCGAAGATTAGTCTATAGATCTGTTAAAGATATAAATTTATCTCACGTACATAGATTAGTAAAGATAATTTATAAAGATATACCACTATTGTACGACCCTCAGAAGTATTATTCACCTGATAGATATCTCCCTGAGCTTTTTAGAAGATTTAATATATCTACTAGATACGTTAATGAGGCATTACAATTTATACAAAAAGCTAACGAAATAAATTCTACTTCACCACCAACTGTTATAGCTGCTACAGCTATTTATTCTATAATAAAAAGGCACAAATTACGTATAACTTTAGAAGATTTGGCTGAGTATGTAGGTAGAACTACTCAAGCAATGCGTGTTTTATACAAGAGGATATATCATGACGACGAACTATGAATACGGGCGTAACTATGAATACGCGATTAAAAGAAGATACGAAGCTCGAGGCATGTATGTTATACGCTCTGCTGCTTCTAGAGGATTATTTGACTTAGTTGCTATAGGCCAAACTGAAATATATCTCATATGCTGTAGACGCCGGAAATGGACCGATAAAGAGATTAATTACATTCTTAAATCAATAAAACGACCTGAAAATACATTTATCTTATTTTTTTCTAAGATTTTACGTAAGGAAAGAATATATATTTACAATAATAACAACGTTGCTCTTAGTGAATAATTCTTGCTCCCCTAATAGAATTTCAAAGATTTAAATATTCTTAAAAAGAAACCTTCTGGGAGGGCTAAAAACGGTTTGGCCCGAAAGCGCAATTAGTTGAGCTAATTAAAGCGCAAATAAGAAGATAAAGCAGCTATTTAGAGCAATAAAGCAGCTATTTAGAGCAAAGCTAGTGAAAAATAAGACAAGGAGAGAAAGCACCTAGGTATACCCCAGGTAAGCGTTCAAAGAAAAATTATGAAAAAACAAATTTTGTGATATTTTCTATGAGGCAGAATCATCATTTTCAATACAAGTGTTTGAATTGTGGTCACGTTTGGGTTAGCAAGGGTATAAAAGCAAGATCAGTTGATCCAGATAATCATTTTTACATACCACCAGTTTGTCCAAATTGTCGCAAGTATTTAAGATCAGTAAAAGGTGGAACAGTTGAAATTATAGATTTGATACATGATATACCTGCATATATACCTCTTCCTAGAGCCAGTCGTAAAGAGATAATTAAATATCTAGGTGAAGAAGTTCTAGACAGAAAGCAATTAAGCTTACGTGAAAGACTTAAACTAGAAACTAAAAGCATAAACGAAATTAGCTTTAAATCAAAAAAGCGTAATATTGATGAAGCGTTGATAGACTATTGGGCGATGCACTAATATGGCAGATGATATTGACCTATTAAACGGCGATAGAAAGTTAACTGAACCAGATCCTCAGCATGATGCTCACGAACAAGAGCATCGTGAACAAGCTTTACAACCTTTAAACCCAGAGGCTACTCCACCTTTGATTCCAGAACCTTCGCCTGCTAAGCAAGAACCTTTTGCAAAGATAAAACCACCTGAAGATCAACCACCTTCTGAAAAAAGGCCTCGGCGCAAACCTCTTAGTTTCGAAATACCTGAAAAACGTATTCCACTAGATGTTGAATTAAATCCTAGAGCTAGATCTAAAGAATCTATAGATGAAGTAGAAATAGAAGATGAATCGGATGAAGATCAAGAAGAAAAGCCAGAAAAGAGTAAAGCAGATGAACAGTATAGTACACCTAAAGCTAAACTTTTAGCTATATTAAAGGATGAAAAGATACCTAGTAAACTATTTATAATGCGCTTGTTCTTTGCTGACAATAGTAATCTAAAGCTACCTAAAGGTTTTAAAGTTCTAGACGATTTACTAAAGCAATCAGAAGTTAAAGCAAAGCAAAGAAAGAAAGTTCTTTGGATGTTCTTTGATAAAAATCCAGAAGACGCTGGTCTAACTTTTGAAGATCGTGATGAAGAAGATGAAAAAAGCGGTTTACTATCTAGTTCTTTAAAGAGCAATGATGAACTTATAGAGTATCCAGTAAGAAATCCAGACGGTTCTTTCGTAAAAGATGCCAAAGGCGTTCCTATAACTGTTAAGTTAACTAAAGCACAACTATACTGGCAGATGCAGGAAGAGCGCAGTATGGCTGCTCGTAAAAATAATGATGGCGATAGTACATTTGAAAAGTTTATGGCCATGATGATGCAGCAACAAGATCAGAACTTAAAGATCGTTTTATCTTTGATGACTGATAGAATTAGAAAAGCTGAAGAAAGAGCTAACTTTGATCCTAAGGAATACGTTAAATCACAGTTAGAATTTGCCCAGATACTAGGTTTAAAGAAAGAAGATACTAAAGATGAAATAGATAAAATTAGAGCACAAGGTGAGGTTGTTTCAACCCTTGTTGAAAAGGGAGCTGACACTTTAGCTAGTAAACTAGGTCCTGAACTTAGAGCTGGTTTGAAAGACGGAATAAGTGTATTAAAAGATGTGAATGAAATAGAAACAGAAAAAAAGAAAACAAGTAGTGAAAACTTGGTTATACCCAACATACCTAAGGAGGCCCAGGAATCGATATTTAAGCGCATAGAACATGCAGTAAAAACTGGAGAGGCGCCATGAATAAAGTTGAAGTAAAAGAAAAAGATAAAACTATTAATATTATAATTAAAGAACCTGAAGAGCCTATTATAAGAGGTAAGTCTGAACCAGATGAGAGAATAATCAACTACGGCATCACAAAAAATGGTGAGCTGAAAATACTAGAAATTGCCTATCCTAAAAGCATATATAATTTTAATAATGTTAGTAAAGTAGCTGAAGAATTGGATAATATTATAAATAAGGCAGGATGCTCTAGGTGCGTTATAATGTCAGTTACGTCTAAAGCCAAAAAATCTTTCGCAATACCTACATTGAGAGATATTTTGGAAGTGTATTAGTTATGGACGAAACAAAAAATGGTAAACCAGCCACTCATTTTATAGATAGCTATTTAGATCTAACTGTTACTAAAACTACTTACAAATACCCTACATTACAATCAAGACATATTATCAGTGGTAAATTAGATGATGATTTAGTTAACATGACTATAGAAATGTTAGAAAAAACTGGTTGGAGTATATCAGATGTTCTTAATTTTATTTTTAGACAGTATGCCTATTTGGAAATGTCCGGAATACTATCAATGTTTACAGACAGTTATAACAAAAGATTATTAGATGATGATGAACAATGGAAAAAGATTAGAGAAAAACTTAAATCTTTTATACCTGGCTATGTGCAGATGAACACCGAATTAGCCTATAGGTTTAAGAGGTATTAATGGTTAAGAGAAGGTACAAGGTTCAATCATATTTTAACGAATATGAGCAAAATATTATACAACATATAGCTAGATCTACTGGTTTTACTCCCGCTGAATTAGTTAGAATGGCAACCATGCAGCTAATTTTAAATATCATGAATAAAGATATTGTATTATACATAAATAATTTACAAAATGAGCGCGAGAAGCAGTTAATCAACATTTTGTCTTCTACTTTCAATATACCTACAGTAAGAGGTTGATATGCAGTTAATATTAAGTGCAGCAAGTAAAGGTGGAGTTGGGAAAACACTAATTAGCCTAAATTTGGCGTATGCCTTAAAAGAATCCGGATACAAAACTGGTGTATTAGACAGTGATATTACTATGCCTGCTTTGACTAAATACCTTAAAGTTGAAGATATCACTCCTCAGGATGATTTGAATGGTGTTCAGCCTTTAAACGTTAACGGAGTACAGATAATGAGTACAGGTTTACTTATGGATAAATCTCAACCTGTTTTAATGGATGGGGAGCAAAGATCTTATTTAGTTCAACAATTTATCGATAAATGTCACTGGGATGTTGATTTTCTAATTATCGATACTCCTCCCGGTGCTATTGATGAAATACAGTATTTAATTAGACAAAGACACAATGATATTCATGGCGTCGTTGTTGTTACTACTCCGAGCGATGTTGCTATATCTCAAGTTAGGCGTTCTATGGCATTATTTAAAGAACTTAATGTTAGAATACTTGGTTTAGTTGGCAATATGTGCGCATTCGAATGTCCTTATTGTAACTCAGTTAGTAAGTTTTATGACAACTATGGTGTAAACCCTATATACGACTTAGCTAGAGAGTTTAAGTGCGGAGTTATAGCTGAGTTACCGATTTATCCTAAAATCGATGAAGATCCGCTACATTTCGTTAGCGTATTCAAGGAGGCATTGAACGCAAATGTTGTCAGGGAAGAAAACCATTGAACTTATTATGAAAGAAGGAATTAGAAGGATGAATAATGACAAAGACTTTAATGTTAAAGAAGTGTTTACTAACGCAACTAAAGGTGATACTAGTCGTACGGCTAGAATAGTAATATACGATGATGATAATCCATACGAGATTTATTACGATACAATCTTGGGATTTAGGGATGGAAAAATAGTTGAAATTAATGACGTTAAGGCTACTGTTACTTACAAATTTAATGTGAGCACTTGGCTATATCTAGTTAGCCAAACCTACGAGTTTAGACAGCTATTCTTTTTAGGTAAATTTAAAGTAGAAGGGGAAAGTATGTTAAGAGATTACATAGTTTGGAGTAAGTTTTGGAAACAGTACCACGATGTTCTTAAACTAAATTTTTACGAACGAATAATGCTAAAACCAAAAGAGGCTCTTACATGAAAATTTTAGCCTTCGGTGATTGTATTCTACACAATACTGGATATGGCAGAGTTTCTAGACAAGTTTTAGGCTATTTTGTTAGTAAAGGTCATCAAGTAATTCAGTTAGCTTGGAGTTATACATTACCCCCTCAAAAATACCCTATTTTCAAAAATGGGAAAGAGATAGTAGGTACTATCGATCTGGTTCCTGCCCATACAACTGATCAATTTGCTACTGCCAGTACAATACATTATATTAATGGCTTAAAACCTGATTTCGTATACAATTCGAACGATTATTTTACTATGAGACCTCTATTAGAAAAGAAAAATGAGTGGACACACACTCCTAAATTGATAAATTATGGTATAATTGATGGTCCAGAATGTGCTAAAGTTTATAGTTGGATTATTAATCAAATTGATTATCCGGTTTCCCCCAGTAAATACGGCTTTAAGCAACTGAAAGAAGTTACTAATAGAGGCTTTTACATACCTCATGGTGTTGATACCAAAACATATAGACCTTTACCTAATAAGGAAGAAATTAAGAAGAAATTAGGTCTAGGCGATAAATTTGTATTTGGAACTCTTAATAGAAATATATGGCGCAAAATGTATCCACTATTATTTAGAGCATATGCAGATATAAAGAAGCAGGTTCCAAATAGCTGTCTATATGTTTTAGCTGATCCAACTGATATGGCTGGTCATGGTTTACCTTTCTGGTTAAAACATTTTGATTTAACTGCTAGCCAAGATCCTGAAAAACCAGCTGATGTAATGTTTCATCCCGCGTACTTGAATGTGTTAATGAATTTAAACGACCAAGAACTGGCAGAAGTATATAACTCATTTGATGTATATGTTTCTACAAGTATGTCAGAAGGTTTTGGACTAGGAACTATTGAAAGCCAAGCTTGTGGAGTACCTAGTATAATGCCTAATAATACAGCTAATACCGAATTAGTTAGAGGACACGGCTGGTTGTATGATATAGTTAGAAATAAAGATGGAAGCCCTGTACTAATTCCTCCTACTATACCTCTAAATTGGATAACATATTCCTATGAATTGCCAGACATTGCTGCTTTAAAAGAGTGCATGATAGAAGCTTACAATAGCCCAGATAAGGTAGCAGATTATGGAAGAATGAGTTATGATTTTGCCCAATTATATGATTGGGATTCTGTTTTAACCGGATGGGATAATATACTGTAAATGTATGACTTTAAAATCATAGGTTCTGGACCTAGTGCTAGTTATTCTGCTGCCAAACTAGCTAAACTTGGTTATGATGTTCAAATTGTAGGTTTAAAACCACATCTCGGTGAAAAATTATGCGGTGGAGGTTTAACACTAAAATCTATAACTAAAATTAAAGAAATTCATACAGGATTAGACGAAATAGTTGATTATATCAAAAAGTTTGAAATAGTTAACCCAAAAACATATGAAAAGATTGAGTTCAATTGGGGCTTAAAGTGGCTCGGTTTAGTAAAAAGAAAGGAATTTGATCAATGGCTTATTGATAAAGCTATAGAGTTAGGAGTTGATTATATAGAATCAAAAGTCAAATATTTATCTGGAGCTAATTTTTACATAGTTGCTGATGGAGCTAATTCAGAAATAGGCAAAAAAATACATGGTCCTATTCCTAATCATCACATAGTTGTAGCAACCGAGGCATATATACCCAACAATTTTGAACCATTTGCTTCTGTGGTTTTAAATCCTACATTTGATCCCGATAATGGAGGTTATTCTTGGCTATTTGCTAGACACGATAGAGTAGGTATTGGTACAGGTGTAGTAAGAACTTACGATAAGTATATTAATTATTATAGAAATTTAATTACAAAGATAGCTAAAGATGTTTACAACTATGAAGTAAAACCTTCTGACTTCAGAAATTGGATTATACCAATATATGATTATAGAGAAGCAGTTAAAGATAACATAGCTTGTATAGGTGATGCTTTAGGTGTAGCAGATCCTATTTATGCAGAAGGTATTAGTGCAGGATTGTATAGTGCTGATATTCTAGTTAAGAGTTTCCAAGAAAATAATAATTTCTCCCAATTCACTAGAGATTTAAATAATCATGAATATTTTCAACAGATGTATTGGATGAGTTTCTTACAAAAACAAGCTAACTCTAATTATGAACTAGCTTTCAATCTCCTTAAACAGAAAGGGGTTGTAGATGGTTTTATAAAGTTCATAAATTGGCAACAATTACCTCAAGACTTCGTTAAATGGGTTCAAATACATTATCCACTATACGCTTTTAGATTAGCTTATAACGTTTGGAAAAATAAAGGAAAAGAAAAATAATTATAAAATCTCTTTATATTTAAAAGAATAACATATGTTCGGAAAAAAGGAAATTCGTTATCTAACCTACGAAGTTAGCGATATGCTTTTTCGTTATAGACATTATTTACATATACCAAGTAGTTTTTTAATAGATGAAAACATTGCATTAACTACTACCGACATTGGAGTACTAACGTTGTTTGTAAAAGAAAACAACAAGAAAGATATAACAACATTTAACTATATGTTTATAAGATGAATAAAAATCGTTATCTAACTGAAGAAGAGCGTTACAACATAGACTTGGAATTTAGGAAAATGATTCTTCCTTATAAACTTTATTTACGTGTACCAAGGGAATTTTTAACATATCAAAACATTCTATTAACTACTACCGACATTGGAGTACTAACGTTGTTTGTAAAAGAAAAGAACAATAAATGTATAACAGAATGTATAACAGAATTTAACTATAATTTTCTAAGATGAATGAAAATCGTTATCTAACTGAGACAGAGCGTTACGACATAGACTACGAATTTAGCCGAATGCTTTCTCGTTATAAAGATTATTTACATATGTCAAGGAGATTTTTAACAAATGAAGGGATTTTATTAAGGATTGTATTAAATACTCCCGACATTGGAGTACTAACGTTGTATGTAAGAGAAACGAACAAGAAAGGTCTAACAAGATTTGACTATAAGTTTATAAAATGAAGGAAAATCGTTCTCTAACTAAGGAAGAGCGTTACAACATAAACCAAGAATTTAGGCACATGCTTTCTCTTTATAAAAAATATTTATATCCTTCAATGATGTTTTTAATAAATGAAAACATTGGATTATATACTACCGACATTGGAGTACTAACGTTGTTTGTAACAAAAAAGAATAAGAAACCTGTAACAATATTTAACTATTTTGACTATAAGTTTATAAAATGAATAATAATTCTAATATGAATTAAAAGATAAAAATTTTGTTTCAAGGCATAGGTGTATCAAATGAGTGATGAAAATAAAGGCTATCGGTACGAATATCGTTATCTAAATGAGGAAGAGCGTTACAACATAAACCACGAATTTAGTCAAATGCTTTTTCGTTATAAATATTATTTACATATACCAAGGAAATCTGTAATAGATGAAAACATTACATTACATGCTACCGACACTGGAATACTAATGTTGTTTGTAGAAGAAAAAAACAAGAAAGGTATAACAACATTTAACTATATGTTTATAAGATGAATGAAAATAGTTATCTAACTGAGGAAGAGCGTTACGACATAGACTACGAATTTAACCTAATGCTTTCTCGTTATAAACATTATTTACGTATGCCAAGGGAATTTTCAATAAATCAAAAGATTGTATTAGATACTACCGACATTGGCGTACTAACGTTGTTTCTAAGAGAAAAGAATAAGAAAGGTCTAACAAGATTTGACTATTTTGACTATAAGTTTATAAAATGAAGGAAAATAGTTATCTAACCTACGAAGTTAGGCACATGCTTTTTCTTTATAAACATTATTTATATCCTTCAATGGAATTTTTAAAAAATGAAAACATTGCATTATATACTACCCACATTGGAGTACTAACGTTGTTTGTAAGAGAAAAGAACAAGGGAGGTATAACAACATTTGACTATAAGTTTATAAGATGAATAATACCGAAAAAAGATTTAAGTATAGGAACATTAACGATAAGATAACATGAACCAATACAGAATCTTATTTCATTGGCCATTACCTCTAGCTGTAGTATCTATAGTAACATTTGGAGCTATTTTGGCTCCACATATAATTATACAAAGATTATTATTAACCTATTTAATGATATTATTCGGTTTAGTTTTAGGTGCTTATAGTATAGACGCGTTAAAAAGCGATTGGAAATTTTTAATCAAAGATATACCAGAAAAATTCTTAAAAATCTTAGCATTAATAGGAGTATTAGGATTCTTATCAATAGCACTATATGAAACATTTACTATAATTTTAACAGGAATAGTTCCTACTATACTTATAGCAGCATCTGTTGTTTTGTATAACAGTAATAATAAATATTTACATAACAAATATGGATTTGCACTAACTTGGGGTAGTTTGATTTCTATATCTAGTTATTACTATCAAACTTTGAGCCTAAACATAATATTAATACCATTAGCTTTAGCATCATTTTTAATAGCTATGCAAGAATGGTATACAACTAATACGAAGAGTCCTGCACAATTAGCAATAGATGTAATACCAAAAATGTTACCTCAAAGAAAAATACTTAGAAAAGAGACATTTAGAATGACTAGTTTAATGTGTTACTCTAACTTTGTTTTAGCTATTACAATATTAATGTGGAGATTAATATGAGAATTCTAGTAACAGGTGCTACTGGATTCGTAGGTAGTTACAGAACACGTAAACTTCTAGAAGATGATTTCGAGGTTATAGGTTTATCTCACAGCTTAAATCATCTATATAATATGAGACTTTATAGGGTTGATTTATCTGAAAAAGATTCTGTTGATTATATCATAAGTAAACATAAACCGGATTATATAGAACATTTTGCTAGTCAAGCTATAGTTTCAGTTAGTAGAGATAATCCATATTATACTTATAAGTTAAATATTTTAGGAACTGTAAATATTTTGGAATCAGCTAAAAAATATAACATTCCTTGTATGATATTCACTTCTGACAAAGCTTTTGGTAGGAGAACTACAAGTTGTGAAACAGATTCTCCTATACTATGTGGTGGCGCTTATGAAACATCTAAAATATTACAAGATATATTGGCACAAAGTTATTTAGAAGAAGGTGTAGAAGTAAAAGTTGTCAGATGTTGTAACATATTTGGTCCAAACGATAACAATTCTAGAATAATACCTAACACTATTAGACAACTATTTAATAAACAACAACCTATAATATTTAAAAACAATTATAATGTAAGACAGTTTATATACATTGAAGACCTTAATAGCGCTTTAAACACAATAATGCAAAACGATGGAAACCTTTGGAATGTTGGTACAAATATAAAACTATCTCAAGAAGAAACAGTATTAGGTATTATAAATGTTTGGAACAAAATTAAACAACAGAACGTTACTCCTAAATATGTAGAAGGTAAAAATATTAAAGAAATAATGGAGCAATCCTTGACATGGAATAAACTAAAAAGTCTAGGTTGGAAGCCTTTGTATACCTTTGAAAAAGGTATAGAAGAAATCATTTACTCGCATAGTCCCCTAGAAATAATATCGAAGGGTGTTTATGCTTAAATGTGAACCTGATTGTAAAAAATACGAACATATGAGGTTGTGTATGTTTTGTGGAAAAAGTTATCATTTTGATACATCACATCTTTGTACTAGCCAGTTTGGAAGTATATACGTTCAAAGAAAAAACGAGTTCTCTGATATATGAATCTAACAACATACGTTGAAAAAGTGAAAAATGAAATAGTTCAAGCTAGATATAAAGCCTTTGCTACACCTAGTCTACTACCTTTATCTCATGCTTTTGCTGAGATAATAACCTATGATTTTAAATCAACAGGTAAATTATTAAGACCACTACTTACAGTTTTAACAACTGATGCTCTAGGTGGTCAACATGAAGAGGGAATACATCTAGGAACAGCTGTAGAACTAACTCACGCTGGAGCATTAGTAGCTGATGACATAATAGATGACGATGAAATTAGACACAACCAGTCTACTGTTTGGAAGAGATTTGGTACCAAAGCAGCTGTTTTATACAGCATAATGCTAGATGTTGCTGCAGCCTCTAGTGTTAGAACTCTTAGCGATCATAAAATGTCAAAAGCTTTTAAAGAACTACTAGACGCTTTCGCCAGAACTTCTTACGGAGCCATGAGAGAAGCCCATAGAAATCCTTGGGATGCTATGGAATACTCTGAAGTTATAAATGGAAAAACAGCTACACTATTCAGAATGGCAGCAAGACTTGGTTGTATATCTACACAAGCTAGTGACGACACTACGGATTTACTTGGATTCTATGGTGAACAATCTGGTATAGCTTTTCAATTAATGGATGATATTGTAGACATAAAAAAGAGTATAAATGAATGGATTCCTCTAGGAGATGTTAAGGAAGGTAAGGTAACACTACCTATTATACTTCTTAAAAACAAATATCCTGAGTTTGAAAAAGAATATCAGATATACTCAAAAGGAGTTAAAGACCTTAACGAAATACCTAATATAATGGATAACATAAAAGAAGGTATAAAACTAACTGAGGAATATATTAACAGCATTATAGAAGTTGCTCTGAAAAGAATATCTATAGTGCCTATGGTAAATGGTTATAAATCTTTGTTTATAGAATACCCTCAATATATAGTAGACTCTATGAGGAAAGAATATGAGAATTGAAGGTTTTAAAGTATATAACCCAAGTAAAGAAGGTCAAGTGCTCATAGAATTTGGACCAGCTGAACTAACACCTGCCGAATTTATAGAACTAATTACTAGTATGTTATCTAAAATACCAGCTATTGCTCAAGATATACTAAGACAAATGCAATCTACTAAGGAGTGATAAATGACTGAAGAAAATTATAATATTACATCCTCGCCTGTTTATTACACATTTACCTTTACTACAACATCTAATCCTATAACTATTAGTTCTAATTATGTTACTTTTTATTGCTCAACATGTAAAATTTCTAAATACATAGACATATCTCAATATGATTTATATAGTTTGGAACATCAAACCATGCACAAAATCGAATCGTTAGAAGAAATTATGAAAAGTATACTAAAGTATACTAAAGAAGGTAGATAATGGCAGATTCAGAAGAAATGCACGTTTGGGACAAAGAAGCTGATAGAGCTTTATCAGATAAAGAAATTGAAGATTTGCCTGCTACAATTTCTAAGTGGCTATTATATTACAATATATCCGGTAAAGTTTTGGACCTAGGGTGTAATATAGGTAAATGGTACAAAGCTTTTGCTAAACATGGTTTTGACTATACTGGTATAGACCAATCAGCTAGAGCTATATCTCACGCTATAACTAGATATCCAAATGCTAGATTTATATGTACAAGAATACAAAATTTTCTAGAAGAGAACATTTACGACTTAGCCTTCACAAGTGCTGTCTTACAGCATAATAAAGATGATAGAAAAGATTTTATTATAGGTGTAATTAGAAGAGCATTGAAAAAATATGGATATTATATTATGACTGAAAACACAGTAAATAGCGATGTTGATGGTTATAGTAAAACTAAAGATAGTTGGATAAACTTTGTCACAGCTAGATGCTTTAGTTTTATAGCTTACGATCCATCCGGTCCATACTACCTATTTAGAGTAATTAAATAAATTAAATAGAATGTCTAAGCGATATTTTTTATAAAATATTAAATTTCAGTTATCCGGAAGGTAAGGTGATAATAATAAGATGATAGCGAAAAATAACAAAATAGTCTTTTGCCAAATAGCCGCACCATACGATATGGAAAAGGCTCTAGAGAACGTGAAACTGGTTCAGCCGTTTATAGAAAATAGTATAGTTTGCTGTAGTGAAATATCTCATGAGGAGGAGTTTAAGAAGTTAGGTACTATACTTATTAAAAGTGATACAAACGATGATTTTCCATCGCATAGAAATCTTTATCTTGAAAAAGCTAAAGAACTAAACTTTGATTATGTATTAACTTGTGATGCTGATGAGAGGTTTAATCCTCTATTTCTCAGTTCTATTAACTTCATTTTATCTAATACACCTCAATTTAATGGTTATGAGATTAAATGTAATTATAATATAGATGGAATAGAAAAACTAGATCCAGATGAGGTATTTAGAGAATGCCCCGGTGGTACTGGCAACAAAACAAATTGGTGGAAGCTTGTTCTTTTTAAGCTAGAACCATCTATGAAATATATTGGTTATGGTCCTTCTGATAAGAAGGTTCACGAGAGTCTTTATAGGCCTCTTTGGAAAGTATTAAAACTTCCACAAAAATATTTTATGGATCAAAATAAAACAGCTGAGGAGATATGGCGAAATAGTGCTAGAAATGTTTTAATTAGTGGTGGTGGTAATAACGTTGGTGATGCAAATCCATTGCATAAAAAGCTTAAGCAATATTATAATAGTTGGCTTAAATTCTACAATGACGCTATAGCTAATAAAGTACCAGATGAAGTCAAAGAGTTTATAATTGAACATAGAAATGATGTTGGTTATGATTACTGTTCAGAAAATAGAGGTGCGTTTAAATGGTTTAAACATTTGGATTTAATATACGGATATGAAAGTGAATATAGGGAAGGAGAGTATGAAGGTTCGATAGAAAATTACGTGAAAAGCTGTTACTTTAAGGTACTTAATAGACATCCTGACCATTATGGTTTAAATCATTATTCTCAATTAATTAGGCAGGGGAATATTAGTTTTAAAGATCTTCCAAATATTTTAATGAATTCAGATGAATTTATGACAAATATGATTAATACAACATTCTATGATCTAACTTATAAAACTTTGCCTCTTTTTGATGTTAAATTCGTTATGGATGCTTTTAAAGGTGAACCACAACAGGCCTACAATTACTTGAAGAAATTGGCTAACTTTAGTGCTTCAACAAAGGTGGTTTATTGCCAAATGACTCATAAGGGTGATTTAGAAAAGACCATAGAAAACGTTAAAAGTGTTAAACCTTATGTTGACGCTTGTATAGTTGTATATGACCAAAGTCTTTCTTCGGAAGATATTGAAAACTTGGTTAATTCTGGTTGTATAGCTACATATTACAAATGGGAGGAAAATTTCCCCAAACAGCGAAATAATTATATAGCCGAGGCCTTGTCAGTAGGAGCAAAGTGGATACTAGTCAGCGATCCAGATGAGCATTTCGATGAAAGCTTCCTCAAAGCATTGAGATTTATATGTGGTCAATCTGAAGCTAACTTCATCGATTTATTACTAATAAACTCTCACGACGTATTTACAGATGATGAGAACGGAAAACCTTTAGAAAAACCTAACGAACTTGTTAGTGATTATTACAAGAATTTACTGTTTAGAGCTACCCCTACTATATTTTATGTAGGTATTGGTGAAACACAAAACTTACATGAACAGCTTATTGGTGCAACAAGAACTATAAAATTACCAAAAGATTTCTTTTATAGACACATTAAGAGTCATGTAGAAATATGGGAACACGCTACAAGAAATGTCTTTATATCTGGTGGTGGTATGAACATGGGTTCTAAGGTACCGCACTATGCTACATTTAAAAACATAGTTAATAGACTTGGTATAAAAACATGGCAAGAGTTTCGTTCATACTTGTTAAAAGGGAATATAGACCAAGAATTGAAAGACTTTATAATTGCTCACAGAAACGATTTTGGACATGATTATGATAGCGAATACAGGGAGATGTTTAAGTGGTACTTCTATATTTTACATCCTGAAGAAAATGTAAATAATTTGGTAGTTGATGTAAACGAAAAAGCGCCTATATATGAAGGTATCGAAGCTATAATTAATGAGACCTATAATAAGATACTCAAAAGAAATGTTGACCCCGAAGGTTTAAAACACTATAAGCAAATGTTGGAATCTAAACAAATAACTGTTTCAGATCTAGAAAATATACTAAGAAACTCGGATGAATATCGAGGTATGTTATGAAGGAAATGGCTGCAAAATTTTGTAAAAAGCTTGTAGGTGACTCGGAAAAGTATAAAGAATGTGTAGATCTGGCTGAAGGAATGATGAAAAATATTAAAAACGAAAATGCTTTAGACACTTATATTGAAAAACTTGTAGAATTAACTGGTGCAGATACTGATAAAATAGCTAAAACGTTATATAATTCTTGCCCTCTATGTGATGATTGATATGACGCTAGGTATACCTATATTAGTAGGAAGCCATGTTCCTGACACAAATAAGATAGAAACCTTTTGTAGGGAAGTAGCAGCCTCTGATTTTGATTTATGCAAATCTATAGTTTCTCAAACACTAAGAACTGGATCATTTCAAGAACAACTGAAGGTTATATCAAGACTATATAGAATTACTGGTACTGATATTTACAAAATAACTCAAGATTTTGGGAGGTATCTGTATAATGAATGAAGAAGCAATAAGAGATGTAGCTACTATTATTTCACCACCTGGAAAATACGATGATGTCGTTATGCTTTTAAAACGTCTAGTAAGAAGCGACGACCAGGTTGTAATTATGGAAGAAATAGCTGAAGAAGTCGGTCTGGATAGTAAGAAAATCTACAAGATAATGAAAGACGTTATATTTGAATATCTATGAAAAAAAGG